>OCTA010000814.1_pt1 | contig 29019 bp, 23 predicted proteins | sample 1538991 | NCBI WGS metagenome assembly OCTA01 (sample SAMEA3539302, study PRJEB22396) | soil metagenome | biome: tundra; feature: field; material: soil | place: USA | collected 2010-05 | depth 0.15 m | reverse complement strand
ATCATGCCGCCGAGGATCCCGGGAAATATCTCAGAAGCCCAGTGTTTTCAGCCTGAATGAGTTTTTTGCCAACGACAAGTATCTCACCGCCGTGAAGGCCAGCGGTCAGCTCCGGTTACGAACGTTTCTCAACTACCAAAACTGCTTTCGCACCATTATCAGCGAGGCGTTTGGCGTGAAAGGGGACAAATCCAAATTCGACTATCGAAAAGGGGGAAACCAGAAGTGGTTAGAGCGAATCGACGGAATACGACTGCAACGCGTCACACCCGCCCGTGTGTCGAAATGGCAACAACGACGTTTGGCACAAGCGGGTAACTCTCCCATTGCGATTGCATCCGCCAAGCGTACAGTGAGCTCCTATCTCCGGTGCGCCCGCAGTCTTTTTAGCGTAAAAAAGCGTGATGGGGAGAAAGACAGCCTTCTGGATTCAGTGCGTAAGCAACACGGCACCCGCCAGTGATGCGAAAAAATGCGTTACTGTCGGAATCATTCATGATGGTCTGATGTTCTAATATCCCAATTACCGGGCAACGTCGAAACAATGCCGCGTCGATCCTTTGTCACAGTTACGGCTTCGGTTCGATGTCAGGTTTCAAATTTAAATAATTCGCAGCACGTTCGGCGATGGCGTGGAAAACCGGCGCCGCTACCAAGCCACCGTAATAGCCGTCGCGCGGTTCGGCCATCACCACCGAAATGCAAAGTTCCGGGTTGTCCGCCGGGAAGAAGCCGATGAAGGAGGAAAGGTATTTATGCACATACTGGCCGTGCTCAACTTTTTGGGCCGTGCCGGTTTCTCCAGCAATGGTGTAGTGTTCCAGGCCGGCTTGCACGCCCGTGCCTTCGGGCGTGACGACCGTTTTCAAAGCCGTGACCATTTCTCGAATGGTCTCCGGGGTGGCCACTTGCCGCACTGGCTGCGGTTTATACTTGACCATTATTCTTCCGTTCGGGTCTTCCAGCCGGTCCACTAGCATGGGGCGCATCAGGAGGCCTTTGTTGGCGATGGCGCTCATAGCCATGGCCATTTGCAGGGGAGTGACCGTGAGGCCGTGACCCAAGGGAATTTGGGTGATCGAAACCTTACTCCAGCGTTCAATGGGAGGCATCGTTCCACCCACTTCTCCGGGCAATGAAATGCCGGTGGGCGTGCCAAATCCGAATTTTTCGATGTATTCGTGCAATTTCTCGTTGCCGAGCAGGACGCCGATTTTAGTCTTACCGATGCCGGAGGATTTGGTGATGATGTTCTCAACCGTGAGCTGCCCGAGAGGCTCGTGGACGTGCAACACGCAGCCGGGGAAACCGAATTGCCTGTTTTCAGGGTCGAGGACATCGTTCAGCGATACCAGGTGCTCGTTGAGAGCGGCTGTGGCAACAACAATCTTGAACGCTGAACCCGGTTCCTCGGCCTCCGAAATCACCCGGTTGCCCATTGCATTCGTCGAGGAATGGCCGGGTTGGGTCGGATCGAAATTGGGCAGGGTGGACATGGCCAAAATTTCGCCGGTGCCTGGGCGCACCATGATGCACGAGGCGCTGATCGGGGAATGCTTTGCCATGCCCGCGGCCAGCTCGCCTTTGACGATGTTTTGCAGACCGGCATCTAGGGTGAGCACGACGTTCAAACCGTCGCGTGACTCGGCATCCCGATCACGGTTGGCAACCATTTCGCTTCTTTGCCAGGCGGCAATGCCGCTGAGACCGGCCTCCACCAGGGGATTGCCGTGAATGTCGAGGATTTGTCCGCGCACCGATTGCCGCGCGTTGATGCGTACGGTGTTTGTTCCGGCTGACGCTCTGAGTTCGTTGTTGTGCGCGGCCCGCAAACACGCCAAGCGTCCACTCAGCACAGTCAGGGCTGCGGCCATCCCGCACATTAGCCCATACTTGACCATGGTTTTCACAGGCGTATGGTCAAAAAACTCATGCGGCCTCCCGGTGGTAGAATTTCAGCAATCCACCTAGGCGTTCACGTTTGAAGATCTCTTCGGATGACTCACCGATCCGGTCTGCTGGCTTCGGAAACAGGATCACATTTCCTTTCCCTTGGTGATTTCTCTCGCTGTGATGATACTCAACATATCTGGACAGCACGTGCCGGAGCGAGGCCTCTCCAAATAAGATCATTTTCGATAGTGCTTCGGCTTTGACCGATTCGATCCACCGTTCGCAATGGGCGTTCAAATTGGGACTGCGGGGCGGAAGTGTCACCGCCTGGATGCCGACCGACTCAAGAATGCCGTCGAACGCGGCGCGGAACTTCGCATCGCGATCATGAAGGAGATACCGACAGCCACCGAGAAACCCGATGTCCGCCAGAGTCATGTTCCGTGCCATTTGCTGCATCCATGCGGAGTCGGGCGAGGTCGTAACCCAGCGATGCACACCTGCCGAGTGGCCACCCGCATGAAGGTCAGCACGTAGTAGCTCATCAAACCTCCGCCGGTCCAGACTTCGGCCGTGAGAAAATCCACCGAAGCCAGGACTTCGGTGTGCGACCGGATGAATTCCCGCCACGTCATCTTCTTTTCCCGTTCCGACGCAGGCTCCAAGCCGTTCCTCGTCAACCGAACCGGTGACATACGCGAGCATTCGTTTCCAATTCATCGGACCAAAGTGGAGCACGGCAGGACCTTTATCAACCTTTCGTCCACCTCCATAAATCCTTGTGGATTGACCAGTTCGAGCTGTTTGACCCCACGGGATATGTGTTGTTGAAAGCCTGTGACCATCTGTGACCGCTAAGAGATTTTGCGACACATTCCCCAGTTTTGGCAGGCCTGCGCTTGTGACCTTGCGCCTGTGACCGCCGTAGCCAGCTCGCGTATGGTAAAAAGGCTCCGCAAGCGAAATTGTTTATGCCGAATTTCTGGATCACAAACGACGCGGGTGAGTGGGGAATCCAGCCCCTCGCTGGGGAGTGTGGTCTGGCTGGGTCTGCTGAGCAGGTCCTGCGCATCACGCCCCCGGTGAGCGGGCTGGGTCTGGCCGATGTCCGCCTCCTGCCGCCGGACGCGGCGGGGGTGACGCCGTCGTGGACCTTGTTAGCTGGCCAGGGGGTAGCGCTGAGCGTCAACGGCCAGCCCCTGGTGCTGGGCATCCGCGCCCTGCGTGACCGCGACGAGATTTCCATTGCCGGGCAACGCTGCTTCTTTTCCACTGAGGAACTCGCGCGCATCGTGACCTTCCCCGGTCTGGCCCAGCCCGTTTGCTGCCCGCGCTGCAAGCAAAAGGTGGGGGTCGGTCAACTCGCCGTTGCGTGTCCGCACTGCTGTGCCTGGCATCATCAGTCGGAGACGCTCCCCTGCTGGGCCTACGCGCCCACATGCGCCTTATGCCAAACACAGGCTACCGAGCTGGACGCCGGTTATTCGTGGACGCCGGAACTGCTGTAACATGAAGCGCCATCAATCCATCCCCTCTCGCCCCGCCTTGCCCGCCCGAGACCTGCGCCGTGCGAACAAGCACCTCGTTGTAGTCGGCGCGGGCGGAAACATCGGCTCGCATATGGTTCCATTGCTGGCGCGGCTGCCAGGCGTCACGCGCCTGACGCTGGTGGACTTTGAACGCTATGAGGAGAGGAATTTGATGTCGCAGGCCATCACTTCGGCGGACGTTGGCCAGCCGAAAGCCCGCGTCCAGGCCTGCTACGCGCGGCGAATCAATCCGAAGCTTGAAGTCGTGCCCATCACGGACCGACTCGAATACGTTCCGCTCGGCTGCCTCCGTGGGGATGTAATTCTCGCCGGTCTTGATTCCAAGGAAAGCCGGCGGTTCGCGAATGAAATCGCCTGGCGGCTGGGTGCGCCTTTGATTGACGCCGGGGTCGAGCCGAGCTTGATGCTCGCGCGGGTGAATGTCTACCTGCCGGCGGCGGATCAACCGTGTTTGGAATGCGCGTGGGGTGAACGCGACTACGCCGAGCTGGCCACGATCCATCCGTGTGATGCCGGGGTCGCGAACACGCCGGCAACCGACTCGCCAGCATGTCTTGGCGCGCTCGCCGCCGCGTTGGCGGCCATTGAGTGTCAGAAAATTATCACCGGCCAATCGGCTGCGGCGTTAACCGGCCGGCAAGTGCTGATCGAAGCGGCGTCGCACCGGCAGTTCATCACTTCTTTCCGTCGCAACTCCAACTGCCGCTTTGACCACGCGACTTGGAAGATTTCCTCTATGCGTCAGACGCCGCAGGAACTCTCCCTTGGCGTGATCCTCAAGCTTACGCATCGATCCAAGTCCCCAGCCTCGCTTGCATTCGGCGGCCAGCCGCTCGTGAAGAAGCTCAATTGCCCTGGGTGCGGTTTCACGCGGCAAGTGTTCCGGTTGCAAAACCGGCTCCAGCACAGCGACCGACTCTGCGACCGCTGCGGCCGCGAAATGCTTTCAGCCGGTTTCCACATGAAGACGCAGCTATCCCGCGCGGACCTGGGCCCGGGCGACGCCTACCGCTCGCTTGCGAGTCTGGGGCTGCGCGCAGGCGACGTCATTTCCTTGAGCAACGGAAACGCCGCAAGATTCTTCGAGCTGGGCGCCAGACCTGTCGCGCGCGCGCGAACAGCGAAACCAACTCATCGGAGGAATTCATGAGCGACCAGATTTACGAGGCGTTCTTGCGCCGGCAGTTTGAAGAAGGCATGACGCTCGCCCACAGCAGCGACGTCCTGGATCTGACGCCGCTGCCCGGCGGGGAGCCGCCTTGCCGCTATATCGCACATTTAGAGGGACACCGTGGGCTGGTGCTCGGCCCGCGCGGCCAGATAGTTGAGTTCGAAAAGTTCATGGTGGGCATCTGGTTTCCTGAGGACTACCTCCGCCGGGTGGACATTCCGCAGGTGCTCACCTATCTCGGCCCCCATGCCGAACCCTGGCATCCCAACATTCGTCCGCCGTTTGTGTGCGCGCACATCGAGCCGGGCACCGCGCTGGTTGACATTCTATACGCCTGCCACGAAATCTGGACTTGGAACCTGTTCGCCACGGGCGACGAAGGCTTGAACCACGCGGCGTCGCAATGGTCGCGCAAAAAAGAGCGTTCCCGTTTTCCCATTGACCGGCGCCCGCTCAAGCGTCGTGCCGTGCAAATCGCCGTGACCGCCGCTCCCGGAAAGGAGACCGCGTGATCCACCCTCGCCACAACGCCAGCGACGACGCCATCCGCACGGCCATCGCCATCGTGGCTTCGGAACTGAGTCCGACAGGTGATTCAGGCTGGCGGTTCACCTTACTCAACGGCGCACCACACGTCGTCACTGCGAAAACCGACGGCGCCTGGCTTTTGCTCGAAGCAGACTGTTCCGGCGAGGCGCAGCGTCCAGAGGGGTTCTGGGACGCGCTCGTGCGCAATGCATCGTTCGCAGGTCTCGCAAAACTCGTGCTGGCACACGATGGCAGCCCGCGACTGCGCGCTGAACTGCCCGTGCAGGAAGGCGTCGAACTCACGGCGCGGGTTCGCGAGACATGCCGCGGATTTGAGACCGCTTGGTCGCACAAAGACGATCATTCGTCACCGGCTGCATCGCCCGCTGTCGACGCGGAGCCCGTTGACCTTAATCGTCTGTGCTCTGAGGCTGGTTGGCCGTTTGCGGAGCGCGGAAGCCAGAAACTCGCCTTCGAACTCGAAGTTCGGGGTGGCTTCTGCCAAGCGCTGTTGGTTTCGACGGAACGCGGCGTTCGCATCAGTTGCGAAATAGCGACGCTCGACGCCATCCCGGCGGAATGCCGGCAGGCAGTCGGTGGATTATTGCTCGCCGCCTCTGGACTTGTCCGCATGGGCCGAGGGTCGGTAAACGCGAATCGGACGCCGCCGGTGGCTCAGTTCGAAGTCGTCTTCGGGACCGCGCCAAGTCCGTCCGAAATTTCCAGTACACTGGAAAGTCTCTCCGTGGGGTGCAGCCTCTGCGGGGAGGAAGTCAAAACGCTGCAAGTGCCGGCCATCGCCGAACGCTACCTCGCCCTGCGCGGGTGGGGGGCCAACCCAGCGAGCCGGCAAAACGAAAGGACAGTAACACCATGATCAACACAGACAAACTGGATATCCTGGCGAGTGACGTCACCGGCCAGACGGTGGTCAATGTCGGCATCGATCCCGGCGACCGGGAGATGAGCGTGGGCGAGTTGCTCGACGCCCTAGTGCCGCGGATGAAACTGCCGCGGCTCGGGAACGGAGGGCGGCCGCTGACGTATCATGCGCGGCTCGAACGGGAAGGCCGGCACCTGCATGCTACCGAGGTGGTGGGCGAAGCCCTGCAACCGAAGGATCGCATCATGATCCAGCCGACCATCGAAGCGGGGGGCAGCCGCCGCTAGTCCGGGGCCCGAGAGGAACCATGAACACGCGTCAGCCCTATCGATTCGTCATGGAACTGCGCAAGCGAGATGGCTCTCCGCTCGGGCAGGTCCCGGTGGCGGCCGATTGGGAACCGGCTTGGGAGGCAGCGCGCTTCCTGGCGCTGCGCCGGTTTCCGCGCGCCGCCATCGGGGCCGATGCGGTGGCCGAACTCCGGCCCGCGTGGCATGAAAAACTGGGGCAACCCTACATCTGCGCGGTGGAAGTCGCGCTCCAGGTCCCGGCCGCGGGTGACCTTTCGTGCCGGGTGCCGAACAGCTATTTCAAATCGCTCGCCGTCAATGCCAGCGCGCCGCTCGTGCAAAAGGGGACGTTGGAAGCGGGTGAGCATTTTGATTATCTCGTAACCGCGTTTCCCAGTCCGCCAGCGGCGCGAGGTGGGGCGCAGCCGCGGGCGCGATTCGAAATCGAGGAAGTGCCGACACCGCTGCCGCTCAAATCGTCCCTGCTGGAGGACTTTAACGCGCGGTCCATTGCCGCCGGCGAACGGCACGAGGAGGACATTCCGGTGTTTTTTCCGCAACTCGTCCTCGCGGAGGCAGATCAATTGACACGCGACGCAGCGGGAGTGGAAACGGCGTCGGTCCTCATCGGCCACATGCACCGCGACCGCACGGGTGGAGAACTGTTTCTGGAGGTCACGGCGCAGATTCCCGCCCGCAACTCGCAGGGGACCGCCACGAAGGTGACCTTCGGGCCGGAGACGTGGAACGCGGTTCAAGCCGCGGTCGCTTTGCGCGGGGAGAACGAGCAATGGATGGGTTGGTTTCATTCCCACCCAGCCTCTGCCTGGTGCAGTGCCAAATGCCCGCCCGAGGAACGCGCGCGCTGTCCGCTGCAACGCTCGTTCTTTAGCGCCGATGATTGCGATGTGCACCGGACCGTCTTTTCCAAAGCGTTCCATATCGCCTTGCTGGTAACGAACACGGACGCCGGGTTGCAGCGAGCGCTATTCTCGTGGCGCAACGGCGTGATCGTGCAACGCGGATTTCATATTATTGGAAATGAAGGAGACCAAAACCCGACCGTCGCGCCGCTCGCGGCGGCCACCATTGGAGAAGCCGAAAATGACAAAGCCTGTCCTTGACGAAACTTCCGACCTGGTGCGAGCGACCCTCTCGGTCGAAGGCGCGACGAACCTGGACGAGACCGTGGCGAGTTTGCAACGGCTCCGCGGCCAGTCCGCGAAGACTGCCACCGTGGTGGATCGCACGCTGGCGGAGACCGTGGTCATCTATCGCCGCAGCCTGAAAACCGCACAGCATCAAATTAACGAATGCCGCGAGTTGCTCGAAAGACTTTCCGCGCCGCCGCTTTATCCGGCGATCTTCCACCGGGTTATCGCCGCCGCCGGCGAGTCGAAGGCGCTCGTGCAAATGGGAAACGCGCGTCGTGTCGTGTCTCCGGGCGAGGAAATTGACCTCACTGCGCTCGTTCGCGGCGACGAGGTGTTCCTCAACAACGAACAGAATCTCATCCTCGCCGTATCGCCCGATGGCCCTCCAAATTATGGCGAGACAGCGATGTTCGAGCGTTGTCTGCCCGACGGCCGGCTTGTGCTGCGCCATCACGACGACCTGATGGTGGTGGACGCCTGCGGAAAGCTGGCGAACGCCAAGCTCAAAGCCGGAGACGCCGTGCGCTTCGATCGCAACTTTTGGATGGCTTACGAGAAAATCGAGCTGGAAGCTTCGCGGCGCTACCTGCTCGATGAGGCGCCGAGCCTTTCGTTGGCTTCGGTCGGCGGCCACAGTGCGAACCTAGAGAGCCTGCTCTCTGTCCTGACGACGATTCTGGTCGAGCCGCAGTGCGCTGCCGCGTACGGCCTGACCGGCCGCAACTCGATCTTGATGGTCGGGCCGCCGGGCTGCGGGAAAACCTTGATGGCCCGCGTTGCCGTCAGCGAAATCGGCCGGCTCACGGGGAAGAAATGCCGCTTTGCCGTGGTCAAACCGGCGGAATGGGAATCGCCCTGGGTCGGCCAAACCCAGGAAAACATTCGCCAGTGTTTCCAGTCGCTTCGGAAGGTGGGCGAAGAGGGATATGCCGTGCTATTCATGGACGAAATCGAGTCCATTGGCCGGATTCGGGGAGGCGCGGTGTCGCAGCATTCGGACAAATTCCTCGCGGCCTTATTGGCCGAACTGGATGGCTTCTCCGATCGCAAGAACGTTGCGATCATCTGCGCCACCAACCGGAAAGACCTGCTCGACTCCGCGCTGTACGAGCGGTTGAGCGACTTGGAGATCAACGTGGGCCGGCCCGACATGAGGGGTGCGCGCGCCATCTTCCAGATTCACCTTCCGGCGAGTGTCCCGTTCCATCCGAACGGTGAACTAGCAAAATCCACGCGCGAGGAATTGATCGACCACGCCGTTTCGCAGTTCTACAGCCCGAACGCGGGCAACGAGCTGTGCACGCTCCGCTTCCGCGATGGCAAACAACGAACCGTCGTCGCGCGGGAGCTGGCCAGTGGACGCTTGTTTGAAAATGTCTGTCGGACCGCGCGCCGCGCCGCATTCCTGCGTGAAGTCCGCGGCGGCGCTGCGGGCGTACAATTGATCGACATGCAGGAATCGGTGAGCCAGACGCTCGAGCGCATGCGCACCACATTGACCCTTCGTAACGCGCAAGCGTATCTCCCTGATTTGCCGCAGGACGTCGATGTGGTCAGCGTCTAGCCCATCGTCCGCAAGGTGAAGCAACCTCACAAGTATCTTAATCAACCGGCCTGACCCCACGAACCCAATGCACACATCGACCACCCCAACCCGGCCACCCAACGCCGAGTCAGCCAAGCTTGGCATGCCGAAGCTTTGCGGCGCTGATTTCGAATTGGGCAACCTCGTTCTCGGCATGGACCTGCCGAGGGGCACCGGGGCACTCGCCTCTCATTTGCTGTTGCGGGAATTCGACGGTCTGCCTTTGTCGCGCAAGAACCAGTCGGTCTGCTACTGCCCGGCCTGCACGGCGCGGCGGCGGGCGTTGGAGTACGGTTACACGACGGCGGAGTCGCTGGGCGAGGAATGTTCGATGACCAAATACGGCTCCGGTTACAATGCGCAGGATTGGGGTCGGAAATTTCTCAGCAACGGCGGCTGCGCCTACATTGACCTCGACCATCTCGAGTTGTGCATCCCAGAAGTGTTGAGCGCACACGACCACATGGCGGCGTCGCACGCCATGTTGCGCAAGGCCCGCGCGGCGCTGCAAACCGCGAACGCGCGACTGCCGGAGGGAAAAAAGATTGTTGGGCTGGCGAATAACTCCGATGGGCAGGGTCATTCGTACGGCAGCCACCTCAACTTTCTCCTGACCCGTCGCGCGTGGAGCGATTTGTTCGAGCGCCGTTTGCAACATTTGCTTTTTCTCGCGGCATATCAGGCGTCGAGCATCGTGTTCACCGGGCAGGGAAAGATCGGCGCCGAAAACAACCGGCCACCGGTGCCTTACCAGATTTCGCAACGCGCGGATTTCTTCGAGGTGTTGATGGGGCTGCAGACGACGTGGAACCGGCCCCTGGTCAACAGCCGCGATGAAGCTCTATGTGGCCCGTGGTATGGCCACCAGGCGAGTCCCGACTCGGCCAACAAGGCGCGGCTGCACGTTATCTTCTATGACCAAATCCTTTGCCACACCGCCAGCGTGCTCAAGGTTGGCGTAATGCAAATTATTCTCGCGATGATCGAGGCTGGACGCATTCGCACGAGTTTCACGCTCGACGATCCCGTGGAAGCCGTGAGGCAATGGAGCCACGATCCCACACTCCAGCGGCACGCACAGCTTGCGTCCGGCCGTAAACTAACGGCCGTCGAGTTGCAATTGCATTTTTGGGAAGAAGCGGAGCGTTTTGTGGTGGGCGGAGGTTGCGCCGGCATCGTGCCGGATGCGCAGAGGATTCTCGAACTCTGGGGGGACACGCTTCGCAAGCTGCGCGCGCGCGACTATCCGGCTCTGGCCCGGCGCCTGGATTGGGTGCTTAAACTGCAGATTCTGCAGCGAGCACTGCAGCAACGACTTGACCTTGCGTGGTCATCGCCTGAGATCAAGCACCTGGACTTAATGTATGCCAGCCTCGATGACGACGGGTTGTATTGGACTTTCGAGAAGAATGGTCTGGTCGACACGCTCGTCACCGACGCCGAGATCGAGCGTTTCCGCACTGAGCCGCCGGAGAATACGCGCGCTTGGACTCACGCGAATTTGCTGCGTCTGGCCGAACCGCAGCAGGTCGAGCGCGTCGATTGGGACAGCATCACCTTTTCGCTGAAAGGCGATGATTACTGGCGGCGCGAAAGCACGGTCAATCTGACCAACCCGCTCGGATTCACGCGCACGGCCTGCGAACAGGTCTTTCAAAACGGCGCAACCCTGGAGGAGGCATTGGAGATACTGGGCACCGCCCATCCTGCGCCGACCACCTCGTTCCCAGCAAACACATACACTCAACCACAAAAACAGATTGGAGGAAACTAGGATGAATCAACGCGAACGCACCAACCATAACAACCAATTGTCCGCAGCCCCCGGCCCCGCGGGCAGCCCGGATGAAGCCAACTTGAACGCTATTCGGCAAACGGCCGCGGGGATGCTGGCCGCCGCTGATGACGCCATCAGTCGTGTGCTCTCCGGAGACAACCACGCTTTCAACACCGCCGCGCGTCAGGAGGGAGGCCAGTAGCTTGGCCAGGGGAGGCGCGGCCATGGCGGAACGATTGTTCGGGATGGAGATTGAATACGGCTGCACTCCGCGCAGCCGCGATCCCGCGCGGCCCACTCGCTTCGGCGACTGGGCTGACCGGTTCATGACGGCGGCCCGGGAACGGCTTCCGCACCTGCCTTCAGCCGAGGGCGGGGGGATCTTTCTCGAGAACGGAGCAAGGTTTTATCTGGACTGCTCGCATCCGGAGATGACGACGCCGGAGTGCGCGAATCCCTGGGACGTGGTCCGCTACATGCAGGCCGGCGAACGGATGCTCACTTCCATCGCCGAGGATTTGCAACGGCGCGAGCCGGCGCTGGCCGAGGTCCTGCTTTTCAAGACCAACGTGGATCACAGTGTCAACGGTGCGACCTGGGAGTGCCACACCTCCTTCATGCATCGCGGTGATCCCGCTGAGTTCCCGGACCAAATCATTCCCCACCTGGTCAGCCGGATTGTTTATTCCGGCGCCGGCGGGTTGGAGTTGGTGGACGGCCGACTGCGTTTCTCACTGTCGCCGCGCGTCCGGTTTCTCCAATGCGAAGTCTCCAACGAGAGCACGCGTGGGCGCGGCATTTTTCACACTAAGGACGAAACCCTTGCGGCCGACGGCTACCATCGGCTCCATATAATCTGTGGCGAAAGCCTCTGCTCAGAAACCGCGCTGTGGCTGAACATGGGCGCGACGGCTTTAATCGTCGCGATGATCGAAGCGGGACTGCGGCCGGGCGACGCGGTGCGATTGTCAAAACCGTTGGAGACGATGCGCCGGTTCATCGCGGACCCAACCTGCCGCGCCGTGGGGCCAACGGCCGGCAGACGGAAATTGAATGCGATCCAGATTCAACGCCATTACCTGGAAATGGCCGAGGCGCACCGGCACGCGCCGTTCATGCCGCCGTGGACTGATCAGGTCTGCCTGCAGTGGCGGACCATGCTGGATCGGTTGGAGACTGGCGCGCCGGGATCCGTGGCCACGGCGCTCGATTGGGCCATGAAGCTTGGCCTATTCCTGGACCACACGGATCGGCGCGGCCTGTGCCTCGAACACTGGCAATACGCCTATGCGGCAATCCAACGCGATCCCAATGGGGATGAATTTCCTCTGCCGGAAGAAGCGCAAAATTCCAAAGCACCCACTTCTACCCCTCCCGTCCTCCTCAAGGTTCATCAGGAACTTTGCGAGATCGACACTCGCTTCGGTCAACTCGGTGCCAATGGCCTGTTCGCTACTCTGGATAGAGCAGGAGTATTAGGCCATCACTTTGCCGGCGTGGACAACATCGAACACGCCGTGGCCAATCCACCGGCCATCGGCCGTGCGCGGTTGCGCGGTCAATGCGTCCAACGCTTCCAGGGCCAGAACCAGCGCTATGCCTGTAGCTGGCGCAATGTGCTGGACCGCGAGAAGAAATTGTTACTCGACCTTACTGAGCCCTTCACTTCTGAGGAAAAGTGGCAGGCGATGCCTGCAGAGGTTCATGACCCGGACAACTCCTTTCAAAGTCAGTTGAGCCTGATTTTGAGCGAGGCTCGGACGCGCCACGATCGCGGCGACCATGAGTCTGCCGCGGCGCTTTTGCGCATGATAGAACGTCCCCAACACGACTTCGGATTGGGGTCGAACCCGGAGTATCTGCGCCTGCGCGCTTGGATCCAGAGTCGGAGAGGTTTCCTCGACGGCATAACGGCTCTCGATACGCTGGCCCAATCGCAGCCGATGACCTTGTCCCTCGCCAACGCCTACGTGTGCGCCTACCGCTACCAGGGACTACTTCCGCCGCGAGCGATTGAGGCGTGGATCAGACGCGGACGCGAATTCCTTTCTCCGCCGCCCGATCCTTCTGACGGGGCCGCCTTGCCATTCCTCGGTCATTGGGGCTACTTCCTGCTGCGCAGCGGACGCGCCGAAAAAGCGCTCGACACGTTGCAGGATGCGTGTCAACCCAGCCGACGAGAAAGCGCTATTCCCGCCGCCATCGCCCGCGCAGTCGCAGACTGCGGCGACGCCTGTCGCGCGCTTGGACAGCACGCTCAAGCCGCAGCTTTGCTCGACGAAGCCCAAAGCCTCCAGGCGGAGCACGACTTCGAAGGTGACTTAGCGGACTTTGCAATGACTTATCGCGCCAAACTCCAGACCAATCCTGCGCGGGCGTTGGATCTGCTCGGCCATGTCAAGGTTATTCAAACGCGCCTGCGCAACGTCATGGGCGAAGCCCGCACGCTGCTATTGGAAGCCCGTCTCCTGCGCAATCCTGCGGTCACGGCCCAATCTAAAGCACGCCTTCACGAGCTTTGTGGGATGCGTCCGGCGCTTTCGCAGTGCCGGCTGCTGGCTAAAATCGTCGATAACTGGGAAGCCTGGACCAGCGGTGCGGCTGACCCGGACGGCGGGACGGATTCATACTGGTGGTTGTGAGATTTGCAGCCCGTGCGAGCGCAGGCCTTCTGCGCTGACCCGGCCGGTGGGAAATACTCTGCGCGGTTAATCTGTGGGCCAATGTCCTGTTGCGAGCGAAGCCGTGCGGCCTCGCGAAAGCAGTCGGCTGGTGAAAGCGCAGCTCGCTCTGTCAGACCAACCGCTATGCAGGCGGGGAACCCAATTGGTTGGAACTCGCCGGAGGCGGGACAAACCCTGTGCGCCTACGCGCAGGACTACCCCAAGCTCTCAGCAAAGCCACAGACATGGCTGTGCGCCCGGGATTTGCACAAGGAAACCCACTCGCTCAGAGATTGTCGGATTCGGTCTTGGGTTTGATCCTGCGCCGCACGGCGAAGCGGTAACCGAGGCGGCGATGGTTCTGAACCAGGAAGGGGTTCTCGCCGTGTCGTTCAAGCAGACTGCGCAGGCGGTAGATCAGTTGTTTGACCACTGCCTTGCTATGGTCTTGCTTGGTCCGCTCCTTCAGGGCAGCTTGAATGGCCGCAACGGATTTCCATCCGACCAAGTGGTCGGGGTCGACACCCCCGTCGGCCATCAGGATACTTAACAATGCCGCCACGTACGGTGGGAGCGGAATGCCGACACCGTCGAATTGCGCCACGGCAGAACCGTTGGGCCCAGCCACCAGCACCACGGCAGCAACTCCTCGCGAAGAATCCCGAGGCTGCCGGCGAGGTCCCGGTGTCACTTCCACGCGCCTGGGCGCCTGAGTTGGGCCAACGGAGGCTCCCAGCAGGTGCGTAACCGCGCGCCGCAAGTCCTCCAACAAGTCATCCAATTCGAGCTCGATGGCATCCAGGTCCTCTTCGTCTCGAGAAACGCGAGCCCGGACGCGCCCGAACTTCTTGCTCAGCATCATGAGCCGGATAAGGGTGTCGCTCAAAAGTTTGTTTGCTTCCTGAGGCATGCGGAAATTACCAGTCCACAGCCTTTTCAGATTTGGTTGGTTCTTGCGGCTTGATCATTGGGCTTTTCTTTGATGACGACGCAGGCGCTACGGTGGAAATAGCCCCTGAACGGCTGCTTCGAAATCGGCCACCTTCGCACCCTTGGGCGCAACTGAAGCGATCATTTTCCCGACCTGTTTTGAAATATCCGCAGGTCCCCATCGCTTCATTTCCGCGAAAAGGTCCGCGTCATCCACGATCAAAGTGCCGGTGGCTTCCAGCACGCCGATATTCACTTTCGGCTGAGCTTTGTGTCCCTTGGAGGGGTTCACGAAGTCATCGGGCGTGGGCCTGAAGTCCACCCGCTCGCGGTCGCGCAGCACCAGGTATGCGGTCGCGCCCAGATGCCGGCCAGAGACATAGAGGTTTTGAGTATGGGCGGGGACTCTCTCGCCTTCGGTGGGCACGTAGCCGTCCCGGAAAGGTTTGTACGGCGCCTTGCGCGAGCCCCCCAGCAGGCGCCAGATGCCCGCCAGGTCATTGCCGACCAGGCCGGTGTTGAGCGCCTCGGCAGCCCGAATGCAGTACACCGGCGATGGCCATTGAAGCCGTTGCACGGTTACGTCGTCCCGGTGAACGAGGAAGGTTCGACTCGCAGGATGGAACCGCACAAGCGGGCTCGGGTATTCCGGCCGGAAGAACTGGAAATGCTGATGATAGATGGTGTTTCCGGCCCAGCCATTCGAGAGGCCGTCGAGGATTGGGAAGTCGCGCACAGCGGTCTCGGCGAAGAAGGCGCGGATGGAAAGATTGATCTCCCTCGTGAGCTTCACCAGGTCGGAGACGGTCACCGGAGTTCGGTTCATGTTCAATGGGTTGTGGGCGCGGTCCCACGCGAGGAAATGCACGACCGCAAGCGGATTCCCAAACGGGGCGAACGTGAAGCCCAGGCTGTAGTGGCGTGACAGGCCGTGCCGAGGACCCTCAAGATCAACCACCACCTCGGCCGGGTTGATCTCCGGACAGGAGCAATAGAAGCAGGGGTGCCGGTCGCGTTCATGCGTGACGATTCGGTCGCTCGCCCAAAGGGAACGGGGTTTGGCGATGTTGAGGGCGGCGAGCCGCTCGAAATCGGCGCGATACCGACGGACGGGAATCGAGAGGACATGCTCGCCTCGCGCGCCGTGCAGACATTCCGTGGGCGTGGCGAGATTTTGGATGCGGCCGCCCACCTCAAGCCGGGTGAGAATATGGCGCGCGAGGATTTGCTGGGCGTGGAGCACGAGCATCCCGATGCCGATGCCATAGCGTTCGATGATCAGCAGGATGTCGCCGGCAATTTCCCGGCGGCGGTCTCCCGCGATCAACCAGTGGTTCGGCGTCTTGCTGATATAGTCGAAAGAGGGCTTGGTGATGATGCGGGAGAACCTTGAGTAAATTTGCCGCTGGTAGCGTTTCAACCCCGGCAATTGCAGGTAATCGACGGTGGGTCGGCTTGAATCAATCCCCCGGTGGGTCCTGCCACCGGACAAGATTGCGATGATCCTGCGCGCGTTGGCTAGGTGAGCGTTGGAAACGATGGTTGTGGATGGAGGTTTCATAGATCATCGATTCCACTTGGGCTGTTTTCGGTGCGCAGAACCCAGTACTCGACCTCCGCATAGAGCACCAGCAGTGGAAACACAAACAGGTGAATCCAGACCCGGGTATGAAGGATCGTCACCGCCATCATACCCAGTGCCACGAGCCAGGCCACATAGCGCACCGCGATCCGGGTGGCGATCAGGAACGCCCGCCCGGCATGCCGCGGAAAGACGCGACCAATAAGGACAGCCAGTCCCGAGCGCAAGGCCCTGCCCCCGTTCATTGGGAAGCACGGCAGCAAGTTGAAGATCGCTACAACCAGGTTTAGCGCACATCCGAATGCGAAACCGAACCTTAGCTCCTGGTGCCAATATCTGCCTGATAGCCAATACCTGATCGACGGGCCCACCGCATGAAGGGCGAGCCAGAAGACACCAGCGAGGGCAAGACTCGCCAGCGGGCCGGCCAATGCGATCCAGAACTCACCGGGCGCCCGGGGCGCGGATTCCAATTCAGCCACAGCCCCGAAAGGAATCATGAGGACACGGCGAGTACCAATTCCCCAGTGGCGGGCAGTCAACACATGCGCGAACTCATGCACCAGCAGCGAACAGCAAAACACGAGGAGGAAGACCGTGGCCCGAAGCAGTCCTCGACTTGCGTTCTCGATATATCGGTCCCACGTAAAAACGCCCACGGGATAGATCAGAAAAGTGGCGTGGAGTTGCACCGGAACGCGACTGAAGTGGAAAAGAGTGAGAGGTTTCCAGCAAAAGCGCGCCACCCCTTCGACGCAAGACCACACCCATCGGACACTCCGATGGCGCCGCCAGTTCCAGACAGTTTGGAGGAGCGAGCGGAATTGCTGCCAGCGCGAGGGCGGCGACCCGGTTTCAAACCGCCCGGGCGCGATTACCTGGAAAGGATTTCGGCGTGGTTTCATTTGAACCGGTTGTTCGCTGGTCGTCGTCCGCGGGTAGTCCTTCCACCTAACCTTTGCATATTCACAAGCCCCAATAGTCCGCCGGCAACTTGCTGCTGGCACTCCCTACCCAATTGTCCCATTCCGCCACGATCCGGCTGGCCACCGGACAGTCCTGCAACGCGGTGACCCGGCGCTGGAGATCACAAACCTCGTTGTAATCCGTCCCGATTTTCATACGCCTGGCCTTCAGGCAAAGCACCCGTGCGAGGCCGATATCGTTTCCTAAAACGCGCTGGAGGTTCTCCGCCTGTTTCAGTGCTTCTGCGGCCTCATCGTCAGTGCCCAATTTTGCTCGAATCGGAAGGCTGTGATCCGCGAGGTCGCCGACCATGTTCTCGGTCTGGTGACGCTCCGTCGCCAGTGTGAGCTCTCGGGCGGCTTCCTCGTGGCGACACATTAGGCGAAGTGTCTCCGCATGGAAGCATCTTGTCCGGGCCATCATCCGTGTTCGGTATTGGTTTTCCGGCAACGCCAGGATGGTTCGGAACATCCACTCCGCCTGGTCCAGGTTGCCGTGCAGGCTCAAGACGCGAGCCTTGTACTGGTTGAAGGCAAACAGAAAGTAATCATCCCCGGCAGATTGGGGGAGCATGCCCTCCCCTGCCCGAATGACGGGCAGCATGTCTCGGAGCGGCGGACTCAGGCCCAGGTTGTTCGCGGCGGAAAGGAATATGGCCAGTTCGTGGAAACGGTGGGTTGCGAGGCGTGCCAGGGAGGACTTGGCTTGCAGGGTCTCCGGCTTCATTCCCAGCCGCGCATACGACAGACAAAGTGTCTCCGCAACGTCCCAGGCATTGGAACCAAAGTCAGCCAGCTCGGTGCCCGCGAGTGCTTTGATGGTTTCGTGGTATTTCCCGACCCGAAATAAGGCGATTGTCGTAGCGACCCGGGAATCATCCGTGGGCGATGGAGCCGCTTGCCACTTCTCCACGCCATCCCAGTTTGCGGCGCTTGAGATGGTGAGCGTCCGCGTGGGAGCATCAAAAAGCTTTTCCCAGGAAGCGCTGAAGCCATCACGTCCGGCATACTTCTTGATCAGAATGGATCGGTTGGCGGCGCGGCCCGCCGGGGGCTCGCATGTGGCGCGCTGGATGGCTGCGTCAGTAATCTCGGGAAGACGATGATCCAGCCAGCCTCGCTGTTCGAGCCAGCCGAAAAGCGAGTCCTTTCCGAGAATGTGCAACCGGACGTAAAGCTCGTTGGCGGCGGCACGAAACTCGCGGAACCCCGCCCGTGTTGGGTCCTGATCCTGGCGATCTGGCTCGGCACGGATAGCCTTGTTCAGCCGCGGGATCTCCTCAAGGCTGTAGCCGTACTCCTCGCGCATCGCGGTCAAAGCCCTTAGATAAACGAGCCAGTCGAGCTTCCTGGCAGCACCGGGATGCCCCGATTTCAGTTCTGCCAGAATGGTGCCCCAGCGAGTGACTGCCACCGGGGCCTAGGCGGGCAATTCACCAATATGTTCAAAAACATCATCGAGAATGGCCTCCTGGATTTCCAAGGCACTCAGGCTGCGGCCGTCCTGCATGAGAAATCTGGCGCTGAGATCCAGGTCTCGATTCAAGCGGCGCAGCACGCAAATGGGCGAATGGGCGAATGGACCGGGGCCAATCCGGTATCCCGCGTGGAGACAGCGGGCGACCAACGCCGTTGTGGCATACTTGAGGTAATTCGAGGCATAGCTCAGCAAGCTCTCGCCACAGATAACATGCAGCCGATCCCCCCGGCCATAGGACTCTGGTTTCACAAACACGAGCGCTCTGCGAACAACTCCCCGGCAGTAGAAGGAAGATTCGATCCGGCACGCGCGGGGTGATAGCACAGGGCGAACACCGGGGTGATCGGGGTCGAGTCCGCCTGCACCGCAGTAAATGATCCGTGTTGCGAGGTGCGTGTACAGTTGCGCCATTTGCGTGGATTTGAACCGCTGCCGGCACTCATAGTTCTCGTGCGTCCCCCAGGTGTTGCCGGTCGAGGGATCCAGATTGGAGCAAAGCAGCGCCAAACCCCGTTCGGATGCCGCTTTGGCCATCAACACTCTTCCCGCCAACTCGTGTATAACGAGTTCCGCGGGAGCGTGCGTCTCGGGGCTGGCGAATTCGTTGTGAGTTTGCTGGTCCACGTAAACCCTCGCTCCATTGACCAGGTAAGCACCCCCTTTCACCGAGGGCAGGCATGGTTGAGCAGCGACCGCGGCGAGCTGGACCCCCTCCGCCTTGGCCACGGACCAGCCCCCCACAATACCGTATTCGGTCTCGCTGCCCATCAACATACGCTGCCCCCGGTTAAGGAGGGTCGCCGCGCTACTCCCCGTTGGGCTGGCCCTGGTTGCGCACGAACTCCTCAGGGGCCCCGCTCAACTCGCCCCGGATGGGACTTGCGGCTTCGCGCGGCGCTCCTGAACCGGACGCAGCGGCCGCGGTCGGACGGGTGTTGGCGAATGCCTGGTATCTCCTCCGCCCGAGTGACTGGCGTCGGCTTTGGTGCTGGTTGCGAGTTTGGAACGTTTCGATTTGCATGGTTGTCATTTCTCTTTTCGGTTTCTTGCGCGCCTGCTGACACTGCACGGCAGTGCTCGGCCCTCGCGCTGTTTGGGCCGTTGTGGCCGGATTCGACTTAAGCGAGCGTCGTGCCATTGGGAATGCTCGGAGGCTGCTGCCGAGTTTCCGGCCAAATCTGTCTTTTCTCTCGGCATGGCGCGGGTTGAGTCTTGCAAATCAACGTTGAGTAACATCAAGACACCCTGTGGAATTGCGTTGATTCAACTGAGGAAGGTCATCGTAAACCTCCCGCATCTCCCCCAGGCACGCCAGAACCATCTGGGGTCCGGCACAAAGGGAATTGATTATCCGGCGCATAGCTCGTCAGGTTTGTCGGTGGCGAACGTGGTGGTCATGGAAGGAGAATTACGGCTATGGATGACGAGTCGCGTGAAGTGGACTTTCGTTGGAGCATGCTCAGGAGGTTGCGCAGGAGGAAGCGCAGATGCCAACGGAAGTGCTTCCGCGATCGTAAAAGCGTCGCGATATGGAGCAGCACACGACCACCGCGACTGGCACTGAGGCTCAGTGCGAAGGACTGATGTTTGGGCTGAGCGTTGGGGGGACGGCACCGCCCGAGGTTGGCTCTCGGGCCTCTGTTTGATGCTGAAGTTGGCACTCTGCGTCGCATGCGTTCTCTTACTAAGCTGCGTCCATCCTCTCAGAAGTCTCACATCCGAGAATATGGCAAGAGCAGTCCAAGAAATGCTTTGCCGTGTTCTCCAAGATTGATTCGGACACGCTCACACTCGGGAGCATGAGTTGTCAGGAAATGACAACCGTTGCTGGCAAACTCTGCGTTGCGTTTTCGGCTGAGACGCTTGCATTTGTTACCGACTTGTGACGGAATAGAACTGCACTCATAGATTTAATTCTTGAAAGCCGGAATCACTTTTGGAGCAGCCTCGTAAACCTCGCGCGAGGGCTGCACACAAAGCGCTTGGTCTGACGAGCGATTACAGCCGGCGAAGTGGATTTCTCGCACAACGCGGTCGATACTCGATCGCATAATGAACTCCTCCGAGGATCTAACTTCTGGCGCACGCCGGGCGCCGGAACCAGAACCGACGCATGATCCATGACTCGGGCGGCGCGGCGGCTCGAAGCCGTTTTCAGCCCCTGGCCCGCGGCACGGCATGGTCAAGCCTGTCTCTTGAGTCCCGCCGATAGCGCTTGAGCACAACCCTTGAAGCTGCTCGCACCGCAGGCAGAGGACCTCGCCCCTCGCCACCGCGCAATGCCAGCCTATCGGCAGGGGCAGTAGCGCCGGCAGGCATCCCGCCTCCGCCAATTTCCAGACTCGCGCCATAACCTGTTGTCCCTTTGAGTAGTGGCTTGTGTGGCTGGAAAGAACGGGGCAGAAGACCCGATTTCCAGTCGGGCATTGCCGCGAATGTTGCGCTGGATTTGACTATAGCAGCAGCTTATGCGATCCAACAGGACGTTGCTGATGGGTAAATCGGCTTGAAGCGCTTGCGGGGGCTTGGGAAAATCCGCTAGCTCCGAATGATCTCCATGACCTGAAAATTCGGCATGTGGGCAGCTCCGCCGGCATCCGCGACAAAAAGGCGCCCCGTCTGAACTTCAAACTGAAGGCCGAGCACGGTGTCCGTGCAAGGCATCCAAGCTATCAACTCACCTTTATGAACGTCCCAAACGCGCACCGTGTAGTCCGCGCATCCCGCCGCCAACAGCCGTCCGTCACCCGAATAGCATAAAGAGGTGATATAAGCGCCGCGCGCCTGTAATGTGAGGATTGGAGTGCCGCCCCCGAATTCCCACAAGCGGATTTTCTCATCATTGCTGCCAGAAGCGATTATCCTGCCCGTCGGTTCAATAGCCACGGCAGTCACGGCTTCGTCGTGTCCGCTCAGATCCCAACACAGCCGACGCTCCTGGACATCCCATACCTTGAGAGAACGATCCTTGGAGGCACTGGCCACCCAACGCGACAGGGGACCGAAGGCGACTGCATGGATGCAGTCTCCGTGACCGCTGAAAGTGTGCAGCCACCGACCATCAACCGTGTCGAATAGCATCACTTTGCCATCTTCGCCACCCGTGATAAGCAGGCGTCCATCGTGCGAGTAAGCGGCCGCCAGCACCCAGGAATCATGACCCAAACAACAGGAGGACCGGGGAGGAAGATCCATGGTCCATTGCTGCACAACCCGCGCTCCGCCACCCGCAACCTTGTCGCGCGACGGCGCCAAGGCCACACACGTCACATCACCTTCCAGCCGGCCCAGGGTGCCCGACAGTTGCCCGCTGGCGACATCCCAGAGCTTGACGGGTTGCTCTTTGCCGCCAGTTACCGCCGTCTTACTGTCAGAGGAAAAAGCCAAACAAGTCAGCGTGGATTCGCGTTGCTGGTCAGGCTGTTTCGGCGGAATGCGCTCAGGTACGACTTGGAGTTCTGCGGGCAAGTCCCAAAGGCGCACCATGCCATTGGCGGTGCCGGCGGCGATCGTGCGGCAATTGGAGGCAATGGCTACGGCATTCACGCAACTGCCGTGGGCCAGGATAGCCAGACAGGCGCCAGTGCGCCAATCCCGCACGAGCACATTTTGATCATGGCTTCCACTAACCAACCAGCGACTGTCCTTCGAAAAGCAGAGCGCACACACACCCTGCTCGTGGCCCGGGAGCGTACGTTGATGCTCTCCGGTCTGCGTGTCCCAGAATCGCACGTCGCCCCGGCGCCAGCCGCCGCCACTGGTCAAAACTCGGCTGTCGTCGGCGAAGGCGAGCGCATCAATCCAGGCGTCAACCCCACGCAACGTCCGTTGCCAATCCCCGGTGACAAGCGACCAGATGCGGATGGTCTGGTCGTGGCTGCCACTGGCCAGCAGGCGTTGGTTGGGGGAGATGGCTAACACGGTGACTGCACCTTGATGTCCCTCCAGCACCCGCACCAATTGGCCGGTGCGACTATCCCAGATCCGCAAGGCCCCATCCTGTCCACCCGAGAATAGTCGCCGTCCGTCCAGAGAATACACGACAGCAAACACCCAGCCGCAATGGGCTCGGATCGTCCGTTCCACCTGACCCGTTCGGAGGTCGCAGATCACCACCAAGCCGTCGCTGCCGGCGCTGGCCAGATGCCTTTGATCGGGCGAAAGCGCCACCGAAAAAACCGCGTCCTGGTGATGGCTGAAAACCTTCAGCACGGCTCCGCTTTGAACGTCCCAGACGCGTACCGTCTTGTCGCGGCTGGCACTGGCCAGCATCCGGCCGTCAGCTGAAAACGCGACTGCGGTAACAGAGTGCTGGTGGCCGCGCAGGATACGCGCCGCCAACTGGCGACGGTCAGGATTCAGCGGGTTAACTCGCTTGAGCCAAGGCTGCTTTTGATTTTGGGCCGCGCTGCGAATCTGCCGGCCCAGCGTTGTGGTCTCGTCAAAGTCCCAAACCAATTCGTTATAAAGCACTTGCGGCAGTAGCGAGGCATCTTCCTGGAGCAAGTGGGAAGCTCGCGCAAGTGCTTGGTGCAGCGCAACGATTTCTCCTCGGCGCGGGTGGTTGGCGGGAATATCTTCTTCCGCTTTGAAAAACTCCTGCATTAAATCGAATACCGACCCGGGCGGCACGACGCGCGCCGCCAGCCAAGCCTCGCGGGCAACCTCCGCTCCCAGAAACTCACTGAGAAATTGATCGTCGCAAAGTGTTTCGCATAATCCATTCCAATCTTCCGCATGCCGCAAATGAGCGCACATCTGTTGGAACGCGTAATGTCTCATTGGTTGCTCGAGGGCGGCCTTCGCACGTCGGCAGCCCTCCGCCAGTTGGAGATGAGACTGCCGCAATGTGTGGCTTCCCGCGCGCCTTAGAATTTCCCTCACATACCCAGGGTGGGCAAAGACGTAGGGCAAATCCGGATTCTCAAGGCCTGGACTTTTCCGAAAGAAGCTGGCGCACAGTCTCAGCACAGTGGCGTGCGGAGCTTCGGTGAGTAAGCCCAGCGCCTGAAACTGATCTCGTGTGAGCGCTTCCCGCGCCGCTGCCACGACACTGAGAGTGCTCCAAAACATTTCTTCGGAAATACCTTCCCGCCTTGTCTCGGTGATCCGGCGATTTAATTCTTCGACGATCAGTCTCTCGGGCGGCGTGCTCCAAATGGCTGGGTTGGATCGCAGCGCCGCCCGCCGCTCGGGAGTGGTATCAGAATGCGCCAACTCCTGCATGCAAGCAGCCGCCGTAAACATGACCGGCGGGTCCGATTGATGAATGACCTCAGCAATGAAGTCGTCGTCCAGGGGCGGATTCAGGCGCGGAGCGACCCGGCGCAAATAGAGCTCTGCATCGGCGCGGGCATCGATGTGATCTTCCATGTCCACGATCCGAACCGGTTCCCCCACCTGAAGCCAGACGACCCCGGGGCGGCTGGTGACGACTCCAAGAATGTTCCGGGGCAGGCGGCACAGGGCGCCCGGCAACAGCGTCTCGCCTGGTTGGATATTGGCTTGGTCCGCAGCGTCCAGATAAAGAACCTCTTTGCGGCCTTCGGTTGAGAGGCGTTCGCTCAAAGTCAAGAGCAGCCGCTCCAGCCTCCGCTCGATGGGTAGGAACGTCCACTCCGCCGGTTCCTGGATGCCGTGTTTGCGGCGCAGCCGTTCGTAAAAACAAGTGGCAATCTGGTCGGGATCGCCGCTCCCGGAGTTGTGAGACTGGATAATGTGGTAAGTCGGCACATCGCCGGCAGTGCGCCGCGAGTGCAGCAGCGCCCGCATAAACGCGCTTTTACCCACCCCCATGTTCGCCCGAATCACGAGGTAGCCCGATTCCGCACCGGCAATGAACTGGTCCACCAGCCCAAACATGGACGTTCGACCGACGAAATCCTCCTCCGCCGGCGGCAACTGGCAGTCGATGCCATGCCAACGTGTTTGCTCGTCGATCATCAAACGCTCGATACCAACCCGCAGGTCTGGCGCCTTGATCAGGTGGAAATCCTCGTGCGGCGCCCTGAAAATGTTCGATCCCGGCGGATATGGTTCCAACGGCGGGCATGCCAATACCTCATCTTGAGCTATAATCACTGTATGAATGCGCGGGAACGACTTCTCCCGCGCGGCCTTGAGCAGCTTTTCCAAGACGCCGTCCACCTTGCCCAACTGTCCCTTCCCTGTCATATCCGCAATCACGGCCACTCCCGCCAACCCGAGCTTGCAGATGTCGCGAAAAGGCCCGGTCTCCGACGCCAGCAGCTTCTCTAGCCCAAATCCGAAGCATCCTCCCAACGAGCCCCCGTGCAACGGCACCGAGAGGGCTTGCCCGTCGCGTCGCAGCAACCGCCAACGAAGGTCGTAGCCCTTGGGCCAAGCATCCAGAAGTTGCATATAGCCGAGGGCCGTGCGTTCGGCATTGACGAAGTCCCGATCCCGGAGCAGGAACATGAGGGCTGGAATGGGGTAACAACTCCCGTTGCCATCCGGCACCAACTCCAGGATCAGGTCTGCGACCACCCCAATTCGGTCCGCCAGGCAGCCTCGATTTTCCAGCAGCAACGCTGTCACTGGCTGCACCCGGTCTGGTCGGGACAGGGTGCCGCTGAGCACGCCGCCTTGGCAAGTCATCAACCCCTCCTCCAACTGCAACTCGATGATCAAGTCTCGCACCAGACCACGGGGCAAATTGTAGCGCGCTGCCAGGGCCGCCACCTGCTCCGACTTCAACCCCGGCGTAGCCGTCGCCACCGGGACCAGTAAGCGAGAGCATTCCAAGTGCAGCTCCGCCATGGTTTTACGAAATGGATCGAGCCATAACCCGATCTCGGCGAGAGCCCGCATCGGGTCAGATCCGCCTGCACCGGATAACCACGCGCGGCAAGCCAGGAACCACTCACGCTTGCTGGATCCGAAGAGTCTTTCCAGGAACGCCTCGCCTAAGACAGTCTGATCCCGCACGCCGCTTCGAGCCTGCTCTAAGTGGGCGTTGATGCTCTCAAAGTTCATAACGTTGAGGCTGAAGGATTATTATTAATCAGTTCGTTAGTATGACGACATCGCCAACGCAAAATACCCCGCCTTTGCGGGACTTGTAAGTTCTCGTAGGTCCACATACTTATGAACTCCTTAATAAGTCATCCCCGTTGGGAGAACACCTGCACAGAGAGATAAATGGCCTCATCTCCTGTGTAGGGCCGGCGCAGGCGAGCCGTGCCTCGCCACACTTCGCCCCGCGATCGAGTTTCTGTTTCGAGGATAAATTCGCCAGCTTCGCCTTCCAAGGTGTAACATACCGCGGCATGGCGCAGCTCGGACGAGATAGTTTGTGCTGTAAGCACCACACAACCGCTGCTGTCGGGTTCGACCACAATCAGAAGGCGATGGTCGCCAGGATGGAGAATCTGGGGGAGGCTCATTGGCGGCTCGGCAACCCTCGAAAGAGCCGAGAGCACCCTTTCCCCGGGCACGCCAGCCTGTGATCCGGCGAACTTGCGATCCGTCCCGACCAAAAGCAGCGCGTAGTCGTCCTCCGGCAGACACAAAAATCGGGCAAAACCCTCGTTCGCCGAGAATTCAGCAGCGTGATAGGTGTGGTTACGATGAGTCAAAACGAGCCGGAGATCCGGGCGCGCCTCCAAATTCACAAAAGGCGGTTCGAAACGCGCTTCGACGTCAAACCAACCCGGCTCACGTCCGGCCTGGGATTTAAGGCGGAGCCGTAAATCACCCACTTGAAATTCTCCCCCGATCCGGCTTGAAAAAACCTTAGGTGCGCCAGATCCCAATTCCCGGGGAACGAGCGTCGAGGATGCTTCGGCGGGCCCAGCCAATTGCACGCGGCAGCGGGATTTCCCAGGCACGTTCTTAAATACAGCGTAACCTGCGGAGTTGGTTGTCACTCGCCCTATCTCTCCATCCGTGACGGCAGCCAGGCCGACTAGCCGCAGCTCGATTCCCGCCAGCCATGCGCGGTGGATCCGAGGCGCGTCAAGCTTCACAAGTGCCTGCTCCGCCGCCTGGCGGACGGATGAATCTGTGTCTTGTTGGGCCGCCTGCTCCAACCGTAGCCGAGCACTTCGGCCCCCCAGTTGCCCAAGCCGCTCGCAGACCGCACTACGCTGCTCATGCTCCGACTCAACTTCGAGATCGGCGAGGCAGCCAGCCACCTGTGCTTCATCCAGTTCTCGTTCCTCCAGGCTGTCGGGTGCCGCCATCAGGAGGGGGTACACCAACATAGTCAAATCGCATGTCGGGCTCTGGCTGCGGGATTCCGCGCACGCGATGATGCCCACTATCTTGCCTGCAACCTGAAAGCCCTGGTCGGCGCAGAAGATGCCCGCCTGGGCCAGTAAACCCTGCACCTCGACGAGCAACACCCGAGCGGAACCGTCCGAGTCCGCCAGCACGATCTTTGCCTGAGGGTCATCCAATATGTTTTGGTCTTTCCCAATCATCTTATCTACATCCTCATTCGAAGTCATCCGTCTTCAGGATCCTTCGTAAATTCTCGATCGCCTTCTTGCGCAATCCTGCAATTTCTTCTGGCGTAATGGTGATGCCAAGTCTGCGATGCACGCGCTCAATTACCTCTTCGGCACTTCCGTGCTCCTGATACATTACCTGAATCAACATTTTCTCCACCGGATCAAGCCGGTCTATGGCCCATTGCAACTCCTCGAATTCAGCTTCCAAAATTACGCCCTCGCGAGGCTGCGCTAACAACGATGGGCTGAGACGAACAACCCGCGCCGATGACTGTTTGGCACCTGCCGTGCGACCATGGCCGCAACGAGGGCAAGCGGCGAGGCTCGCCAGATAATAATCTCCATCGGCTGGGCAAATCTGGCATCTCCAATAGTGCGCCTCCTCGAAACAGCCCCGACGCTCAGCCGGCAAGACGATCCACCGCTTGCCTCTGCGCCAGCAGCCCGGAGATGCACCAGCTGTGGCCACATCGCTGCTTGCGCAGTCCAGGCAAGGCAGGCCCTCAAACTGCCAGGAGTCGTGTCTTCGGCAGTGCCATTCAATTGTCAATTTATGGCGCAGGCCATGCTGCCGGAAAAGGATCACCCAATACATCCCCTTAACGAACTCGCCGTCGATAAAGGCTCGATCCTTGACACCGGCGCGTCCTTTGACCATCTGCGCGATAAAGCCTCTGAGCGACACCTCGCGCGGGCGCCAAGCGCCAAACCAGTGGCGCTGACTGCAGCGTTGCTGCCGCCTCGCGACGTTGACCGCACGAGCAACCTGCCCGTCCTCGCTCTGAAGACGATGGCAGTCGCAGGCAGCCTCAGTTGCAGATGTCATAATCATGCTAAGTGCTTCGCCATACTCAGGCTTGCTTTCCTGCCAAAATGATGCCGGTGCGCCCACCCAAATCACCCACCTGAGCCACCGATGGCTCGCCCACATCCTCTCCAGGGCGGCTCTCGCCGCCCATTCAACGGCGGGCACCCAAGGCGCTGGCGGTAGCAGCCCCAAGGCTGGCAGCGGGAGAGCATGCGGCGGCTTGAAACCGAGCCCAAAGGCATAAACCAGTTCCTGCAGCTGTTCTTCCGCCAGCGCGGCGGTTTCTTTTCCCCCCAGCCGCTGCTCGATATCCGGCCAGAGACCGCAGGCCACCGCCGCAGCGGCGGCCGCAGCCGAAGGCGGCACCGAATGGCCGGGATGACACCCCGCAAGGAGCCGCGCCAGGAGTGCCAATAACATAACCACCTCACATAGTAGCGGCCTGAATTCGAGTCTTCACCTCAAATCCTCTTAACCGCGTCGTTCCCAGGCGGTTACGCTCAATGGAGAGGATTCTCTTCCCGTCAGGCGTAAACATCAGGCTAAGAGTTAGCAGCGCCGCTTCCAACTTGCAATATCGCAGTCGAAGTGTGTCGCAATCTAACCGCGAATAAGACCAAGGCAAGACCCCAGAACCTCTTTGCTGACTATGACAATGACAGAATCACGCCACTACATGAGCCTTTGTGTGGTGTTCTTGCGTGCAGCCTGGGTTGCTGCGGCCGGCCTGCTTGCTCTGCCTGCTCTTCGCGTTGGCCCGTGGTCCGCGTGGGGGGAGTGACTTCGGACGTCTTTGGGTTTGGTTCGTGCCGCTGCCCGACGGCCGGCCGGCGACTTCACGGCGGTGCCCTAATGACCAGTTCGTTGAGCGCTGTCTTGCCCCAAGCGCGAACCAGCTTTGAAACGACCGCGGTCAAGCGACTACGGGACGCTGCCCACGCCTCGCGCCGTCACTTCTTGAGGGTTCTGTCCGGCCCGCACCCGACTCTCCTCCTGGGGCGCTGGCTAAGATTATGCCTTGGCTCGCCCATTCTCCTCGCGGCTCTTTCTCGCTCCGTTCCTGTGAGTTGATTCAGTGTCGACCCGCCCCCTGCCGGCGGCTGTGGCTGGCGAATTGTTCCTCACGTGGCGTTGGACAGAGCCAGAGTAAAAAAAGCACGGGGTAATAGCCCGCATGTAAGCACCTGCGAATTAGCGACTTGGTGCGCGGATGAGGTTTTTGCCACCCACAGGGTGACGAGTTATTCCACCCTACGACGCTGGTCAACTTCCGCCAGCGCCTGGTC
>OCTA010000812.1_pt1 | contig 29053 bp, 20 predicted proteins | sample 1538991 | NCBI WGS metagenome assembly OCTA01 (sample SAMEA3539302, study PRJEB22396) | soil metagenome | biome: tundra; feature: field; material: soil | place: USA | collected 2010-05 | depth 0.15 m | reverse complement strand
GGGGAATTGTTTTATTTCGAAATCATTGGAAACAAATTTCCATGCATCCATAAGCCAGAAATTTATTCCGTTAGCAGGGTTAATGGAAATATTGTACCACTTATTAAATATCGCTGAATCTCCTCTTGCATAGGTAGGATCACTCAAAGTATCCTGGAACTTATAAGAATAGGTACTGTAATTTATAGTGTGCTGCAGCCTGAATTTCGGATAGAATAAATATTCTTTTGTAGTGTCATTAATGATCACGGAGTCATTAATTCCGAAATCATAGCTCTGTCTGAAAAAGGCAGTAAAGTTGCTGTAGAAATTACCGGTATTTACCGTTGTGGAAAATACATTATATGTCTGTGCTACATCGCCCCCAAGGTTCACAGGAATGGCAAATCGCTTTCCTGCAAAATCAGAGTTGGAAAGTAAGGAATCATTTTGAATGCCGCCGTTTTCAGATACTTTTAATTTGTTTCCCAAGAGAACAAAATAAGCAGCATATCTTTTTTTCTTCCCCTGGTAGTTGCTGAAAAAGCGAAAATTATTGTCATTGGAATTTTGTGTCTGAAATATACCTGGCGAAGAAATCAACCTGTATTCAAATCCTGCATTCCAATTAGGTTTAATATTTTGTGTTTGTAATACTTTTATTACCTGCTCCTTACCTGAGGCCAATAAATAGGAGAGTTGGGTAAAAGGTCTTGTTGTTTGAAAAAACCGTGTATTTTCAAGGTTGTATTTATATAAGTCAAAGGCATGAAAACCCGGGTCCCAGCCGGCTTTTAATATTGGCGTAAAAAGAACAGGGTAAGATGCGGTCCCATTATTGCCAAGTGTTAGGTAATCAGCAGGAACGGTATAAATTTTATTGAAATCATTTATGGATGAATCAAGAACATTACTTTTCAAGGAGTCCAGGTACCTGAACGAAATCGTAATTGAATCAGCAAGGTCATCACGGTGTTTAAAAGAAAGTGAATCTCCTTTTGCGGATTTTCCTCTGGAGTTAGGTGCTTGAGTATTGCTGTTGGACGGGTTTCCCTGAAACCTGTTAAGCACCCCCGGAAGTTGCGCCTGTGTTATTTCTGCAAGGATTACCATTGCGCCAAAAAGAACTAAAGGCTTCATCAAATGAAATCGGTATTTATAGCAATTTTTTTTAATCATGGAGAAAGGCTATTATAACCGGGCTATTAGTTCTTTAAATAGCAGGCTCAATTTTGGTCCGGCTTCTGCAGCAGCCTTTAATACTTCCTGGTGGGTGATGACATTATTCTCTTTTCGGATACCTATGTCCGTAATTACACTTATTCCAAACACAGGCAATCCCATGTGAACTGCGGCTATTACTTCCTGCACCGTACTCATGCCTACAGCATCGCCACCTAACATATGCAGCATTTTGTATTCTGACCTTGTTTCAAAAGACGGGCCTGTGACACCAACATAGACGCCTTCTTTCACATCTACATTCTTTTCCCTTGCAATTTTCTTAACTTTTTCGATCAAAAATTTTTTATAAGGCTCACTCATATCAGGGAATCGAGGCCCGAAATCTTCTTCATTCCTGCCAAGCAGAGGGTTAAGGGTAAGCATGCTGATATGATCCCTTATGATCATGAGATCTCCTACCTGGTAAGTGGTATTAGTTCCGCCTGCCGCATTACTTAATAAAAGTGTTTTTATTCCCAGGTATTTTAATACTCTTATCGGGAAAACAACTTCTCTTGTTGTATATCCTTCATAATAATGAAAGCGACCTGCCATGGCGACCACATCTTTCCCGGAAATTTTTCCAAAAATAAGCTTGCCACTATGGCCATCCACCGTGCTCACCGGAAAATGGGGAATTTTGGCGTAACCAATTTCGAATACATTTTCTATTTCCTTTGTAAAACTCCCCAGGCCGCTGCCTAAAATAATTCCAACGTCAGGCCTGGCATTGTATTTAGATTGTATGAATTCAACAGCATCTTTAATTTCCTTCACCATAAGCATCTAATAATTGCTCCAAAGGTAAGAGAATGAATGTATGCTTAACCGGCTGAATTGTTAACAGGTTGATAAGTTGATGAGTTGGAATGCCAGGGTTGAAATTTTGGAAATCATCTGCAAAATATGCCAGGTTAGAATATTATTCCTTTGACCATGATACCAGGCTTATTTCTTCCGTGCCAGTTGAAGATTAATCATTTCGTTCAATTTCCTTGAATAATACTTTTATAATTGGATCTAAAGTGGATGTCTTTTACCGATTGCTTATTTTATTTAAGAAAATTGTCCTTTGCATTGCTGATCTAAACCTGTTAAATGCCGGGTTTCTTATTCTTAAATGATTTTGGCTAACGGCACAGTTTACCCTTCTCCTCCATAATTTGAAACTACTTCGCCGAGGCTCTTTGCGCATTAGCTTTATTACTCCAGCCCCGCTCAGGTTAAATTGCATACGGATAGCTTCAAATGGAGTCCTGTCTTCCCACGCCATTTCGATAATTCTTTCTGAGTCCTGCATGGATAATCATTTTTTTACTTAAAAAGTTTCCCGTTGCCATTTTCCCGAAACCAGGGTACCTTCTGCCAGGAATACATAGTCAGGATTTTGTTTATTTAAGAAGGAAAATACATCTCCGTACATATGCTGAAAATCTGAATTGATTTCGTAATGCAACACCTTATTTATTTTCCAGCTGGGATGCTAAACCTGGTATTTCTGGGAAACAGCTTCATTGATTTTTGTATACTCGTAATAATGTTCGAAAATATATTCTTCCATGCTGGCAAGTATGATTGATTCCTTCTCTGAAAGGGCATTCACATTAAAATGGTTCCATTCTTTATTCAACCTTCACCTGTATTCTATCTGCTTGCTTTTTGCATTGATATTCCATTCATGCTTTGTAGATATAGAAATATAATGCTCCTTGTACAGAAGATTCGCAACAGCTGCCACAGGCCTGTATGGAATAGTTTCATTGATGAAAACAACGCCCCGTTTTATTTCATGATCATTCCCCTCCTTACATAAAAACGTAGATTTATTTCTTCAAATGTGCCAAAGAATGGGATGGGGATTTTAAATATTCTGGTATTTCCGAAAATAAAACCAATCAGGCTTACAAAAGTGCTGCCTTTATAAAAATCTAATTCAACTCCTTTTGGTAAAAACGATTTCAACACTTCGGGATCGACAGCATAATTGGCTATGATCAGATTTTCCCAACGGGCATTTAAAAAATCAGTCATTTCTGTAAACTTGAAAAAGTTTTTACATTTTAATACTGCTCATGCCTCCATCGACCGAAAAGGTTTGCCCAATGATCCATGAAGATTTTTCGGAAAGAAGGAATTCCGTGATGTCGGTAATATCTTTTGGTAATCCAAATCTTTTCAGCGGGTGCCTTTGGGCATTTGCTTCTCTCTTCTGGTCGTTATTGATCAGTGATGCTGCCAATGGCGTATCAATTAACGAAGGGGCTACACAATTTACGCGAATCTTAGGCGCAAACTCTGCCGCCAGCGCTCTTGTTAAGCCTTCAATAGCTCCCTTAGAGGTGGCTACCAGCGAATGAAAATTTAGTCCGGTTTTCTCTGCAACTGTTGAAAACAAAACCGCCGAGGCATTATCAGCATTTTTCAATTTTGGCAACGCGGCTTGTATAGTTTTTACAGCTCCAATAACCTGCAACTGGTAATCACTCTCAAAATCCTCCGGTTTTATTCTGTTGAAAGGGCGCAGGCTAATAGAGCCAGGACAATAAACTATTCCATTAATAACGTCAGGAAAAAAATCAAATGGTATATTTTCATCCAGAACATTTAAAAAGTGAAATTCAATAAGTTTGTTTTCAGATTCAAATTTATTCTTATTATAAGTTGCATAAACTTTGTTGCCCGATCCAGCCAACTGCAATGCAAGTGTATAAGCAATGCCAGAAGATGCTCCAATTACCAGAAAATTATACATATATCAATTTCTTGTTGATTTCTATACTTAAACAATAGACAGCATAGATTGTTTAGAAATACAAAAGTCAGAAACTGGAATTTTTTATCAGGCCATTGCCTTTCAGAAAGAAAAGCCATGCTTCTAAGGGTTTCTATCCTTCAAGGCCAGGGATTGAAATAGGCTTCCCCAGTTGTTATTATTGTTGTTATTTGGCAAACCCTGTGTAGTTAGCAGTGCGTCCGCATCGGAACTGTCATATTTTCATACCCATGCGCAAATTGAAAGACCCCTGTTATATACCGAGTCAATGAAATTATTAGGATTCATAAGTGCACCGGCATTTAAAGGAGCTGTTTCTCCAAAAATTACAGGAATATTATTTTGCCATAACTGCTGCAATCGGGCACCAATTTGCGCATCAGTTACCAAGAGCCAGTTTTCATAAGCATGCACATCAAACAATATGTTTGTTTTCCCTGATAAGAATGCACCTCCTTTGTTATTCAACACACTTTCATCCTGCCCCTGCTCAGCGCAGGGAACCAGGATGATATTTTTATTTCCTGCTTTCCTAATGATGCTTACCAAGGAATTCATATCACTCATCCATTTTTCATCCGTATAGCCATCTGTTCTATCGTATCGGTACGGCTCGTTCCATACCTCTATCCAAACATCTGTCTGATTGGCAAATTGAATAGCCCATTGCTTCAGCTTAGTTTGAAACTCCGGCCACCAATACGTTTGTGTAGGCATCAGCCGCTAAAAACATTTGCCGGGAGGCCATTCCATCCAAAGGGGCATAAAATAGTTATCCTTTTATTTACACGGTTGCTATCAACAATTGTTTGCAGTGGATATAGAAAAGCTCCGGTACTATCCTGGATAATATTACCCGACAAAGGCTGTTGCAGCATATTACCAACAAATTCCCTTGAAACATCTATTTTCCAGCTATTCATGTCACTTCCTCCTGCGCTAAATACATGAAAAGCATTAGCGCCAATGAGCAGAACTTCCAGATTGTTATTAAAGATTTTTGTACCGGAAATGGTGTATTGCACCAAAGCATCAATCGTTTCAGCAGACGATGTTTTTTTGCTGCAGGAAAATAATATTACAGCCAGAAACAATATTGAAGAAGTAAAAATTTTCAAAATGAAAGGCTCTTTGATTTATGAGCGTTCTTAACTATAAACAATTCTTTGAAATCAAAATTGTTTAAAACTGAAATTCCTGGATTTTTATTCAAAACGTAAGGGATAAATGAATTTGAATTGGTTTTCAAAGCTTCAGCCGTGTCGGATAAATTTACTTTAATCATTGAATAGAAAATTCCCAAAGGACTTAGAGCAGTCAGGGAGGAAAGGTGAGAAAAAATTGGATCTATTTTACAACTCGCTTTTTCAAAATATAGGTTTTACCAGAATTCTTTTCAACCTGGTCTAATTCACAGCCATTAAATTATAAAAAGTTGAGTGAAAAAGCCAATTCATTATTTACAAAATTAAATAGCTTCCCTTTGTTATCAGTTACTTTATAATCCCTTATTCTATTTATAGGTTGACCATAGTTAAAAAATAATGAGGAATTATTGACCGTCAGGATCGCATAGGCTGCATAAGCGATATCTAATCTTTTTCCATCAATATAGCCGAAGGTTTTGAAGCTGGCCGTAAAGGGTTGGTCATCCTGCGTACTCTGTGAGAAAGCAAACGCTGAAGGCTATAGTAAAAGGAAGAATAAAATTGTTTTCATATAAATTTTATTAAAATTTAAAACCAATTCATTCATAATATTTTAAGGAGGTTTGGCCCGGGATTTAAACAATTGTGAAAGAAAAGATCGGGATTCCACAATAACCGGGATTTTAAGACAGTTCCTTCTTCATGAAAATCTGTAAAGCATACCCGAATATTATCACCAACAAGGCTCCGATAACATTGAGCCACAGGAAAGAAATAACATCTGCCTTATAAATAATAATTATTAGAATTTCGGCAAGCAGAGAGGCGTAAAAGGTAGCATTTGCTTTTATTCGCCTGAACCAGAATGCAACAAGAAAAATACCCAATATAACGCCATAAAATAATGAGCCAAGAATATTTACAGTTTCAATAAGGCTGTTTCCCAAATTACTGGCAAATTCGGCCACAACTATGCTGAAAATTCCCCATCCTAATGAATAAAGCTTTGAAATACGGTAGTCTTCTGTTTCAGAAAGGTGTTTACTGATAAATACTTTGTGAATATCAACAACTGTGCAGGAGGCAAGCGCATTCAAAGATGCGGCTATGCTTCCCCATGCAGCAAGGAAGATAATGGCTATTAATAATCCGATTAATCCTTTTGGTAAATAATCAAGGACAAACTTCAAAAAAATATAGTTAGTATCATTAATATCATCGCCGGGCAGCGCTTTGGCTAAAACTATTTCATATTCATTTTTAAGCCTGGTTTTGCCAGCAACATCTGCCGGAGATATGCTATTATATTTTGTCTCAATTGCTATCAATGAATCTTTGTATGGTGTCTGCATAGCACTGGCAACCTCGGTTTCATTAAAATAAACAGGCGCTTTATGAAACTGATAAAAGGAAAATACCAGCACGCCAAGCAAAAGGATCAGGAATTGCATGGGCACTTTCACGATACCGTTAATCAGCAATCCCAGTTTTCCCTGGCGATTGTTTTGTGCCGTAAGGTATCTGCCGACCTGGCTTTGGTCAGTACCGAAATAGGAAAGAGCGAGGAAAAACCCGCCAATTATGCCGCTCCAGATGTTGTATTTATCCTTCCAGTCGAATCCATTCGCTGTACGACCTGTCGTTATGATATTCATTTTCCCGTTGTCGCCGCCTATATGAAGCGCATCAGCAAAACCAACATTTTCTGGCATGAGATGAACAATAAAATATCCTGCAATCAGCATTCCTGTAAATACGATAATCAATTGCAGTTTTTGTGTATGCGCTACTGCTTTTGCTCCACCTGAAACAGTATAAATAATTAACATCCCCCCCATAATGATATTTGTTGTAAAAATATTCCAACCCAGCAGCGAGCTGAGAATTAATGAGGGTGCGTAAATACTAATCCCTGTGGAAAGTCCTCTTGAAACCTGGAAGAGCACTGAAGTGAGAGTTCTGGTTTTAAGGTCAAAGCGGTTTTCAAGAAATTCATATGCTGTATAAACCTTAAGCCTGTTAAAAACAGGCACAAAAACGATACAGATAACGATCATGGCTAAAGGTAAGCCGAAGTAATATTGAACAAACCGCATTCCGTCAGTATATGCCTGGCCCGGTGCGCTTAAAAAAGTGATAGCGCTGGCCTGAGTACCCATAATGCTTAATAATACAAGGTACCAGGGCATATCGCGGTTGGAGAGAAAATACCCATCGAGGTTTTTTGTAGTATGGCTCTTATATACACCATAAATGATAATGGCTGAAAGGGTAACTATAAGTACGATCCAGTCTGTATTACTCATGAGCAAGGTCCCCGAAAGGCAATTTTATATTAGATGATTTATTATCGGGTTCACATTATTATGGGTGATTAAAATAAGCCGACAGGTAATAATATAAAATGACCTGAAAGACAAGAAAAATCAGTACAATGAAGTACCAGGTGTTCCAATATTTTTTTTCATTTTCCATTGCTTAAATATATTTTGCCCCACCCTAAATCCCTACCTACAAACGAAGAGCATGAATTTAATAAATTCCAGTTATTAATTTTATTTCAATTACCAATCTTTTCGGTTATCGTATTCAAATTATAATTTTAATTAATCCATGAAGTATATCAATCCTTGTTTTTAGGCAATGCTATCAAGTTTGCCATTAATCTATATGCCCCGGGCACACCTGCCGGCAGCTCACGGAAAAAGACCAGGCTAGCATACACAAAATTGCCCTTACCGTATTTGGCTATAGCAAGGCTTCCATTGCTTTCCGCCTCATCTGTATCATGCATGCCAAGTGGCGTTTCATAGTGAGGGTCAAATTGAACCGCCTGGTAGGTGCTTCTTTCCTGGATCCAATCTTCGAAATCACTTCCCGTTATTTTGTTAGGATAATTGAGTACAGGATTATCCGGTAATAAAAAATCCGCTTTGGCATCTTCTTCGGTTACCCTTGTCCTCGAGTCCACCCTAAAAGGATATGGACCAACTGCAATATTCTTATCACCTACCTGGTTGCTCTTCATATATTGAACAATAACATTGCCCCCATTTTTAACATATCGCATCAATACATCATTTTTATTACTAAGGTATTCGTACAGATTATATGCCCTTATTCCTGTAATTATAGCATCATATTGTTTTAAATTTTTATCAGTAATATCTGGATTATCCAAAAAAGTCACTTCATATCCCATCGCTTTCAAAGCTTCAGGAACTTTGTCTCCTGCACCAATTATATATCCTATTTTTTTTCCAATAATTTTTATATCCAGTTTTACAAGGTTCGCATGCGCCCTTGGGAAATAGGTAATTGTGGGAATATGATTGTAGGAAATTACTTTCGTAAAACCATCATATTTACCATCAGCTGTTTGTAGTTTAATTTCCTCAGTCCTGTTGGTTTTATCAGATCTTGAAGTGAAAACCACTGTTTTGAAAACTTCCCTGTCCTTAGTTTCATAGGAAAAAGATGGGTAATTATTTGACCAGCTTTTGGAATAATCCTGTACAATTTTATATTCTTCAGAATTATTAATGTTTGATTTCAAATGCATCATAGCTTTAACAGGGTTCCCGTTCAATGAAATAAAATTATCCTCTGTATAGGCCAATTCAATTTTTGGCAATACCGGAATTGGTTCAAATAATTCTCCTTTTACGGGATCAACAAATTTATATTGAACAGGCCGCTCAAAAGTAAAATCTTCTCCGTCAATATTTATCAGAAAAGACGCTTTAAAAGGAGGATCGTTCCATGCCTTGCCAATCAAAGTTTGATCTCTTACATCAAAAGTTCCTCCCTTCAGCGGATACACTAGCCAGTAAGGCTGTGATATTTTTTTATCATCTGCTACCCTTAATACTTTACTTACCGATATATTTTGATTGGTTGGGAGAGTGGAAGAAAACAATGTGTCAAAATTTGCAACACTGATTTCCTTTAAGGAGGCGTTAACATCTTCCCTTTTATTTAGCGTGAAAGTAATTTCGAGGCTGCCGCCTTGCACTACTTGTGATTGGGAAGAAACTGCTTCAACATATAAAGCGCTGCATTCCTCAATGATCAGCTGTACTTCTCCCAATTTTTGATCTCTCCAGTTTCCGGCATTAAGAGCTTGAATGGCCCGGTATAATTTCACCAGTGCAGGAACTGATAATTTTGGTTCTGCAATGTTATAATTGCTGATAATGCCATTAACCATTGTTTCTATAGCTTCGCCTCCCGGAATCCTTTTCCAGTCAGTAATTATATCATCCATTAAATCATTTTTCGGAGCTTCGCCGCCTGTGTTGGTAAAATATTCGTAGGATGGGCCTCTTCTCCTGGGTCGACCTTCTCCCTGGCTCTTGTGCATGGTTCTTGCTTCGCCTCCTAGCTCGCCATAACTCTTTCCTATTAATGCATTATATCCACCAATGTCAATTTTCAGCTGATCTTCGCTCGTGGTATTGGTACCACCAAAATTAAATGTGTTCCATAATATTCGCTTTGCCTGCCACGGTTTTACCCCATACTTAAATTGTTCCGGGAATTTAGTGCTATCAGCAGCTGCAGCAAAGGCTTCCTGTGCTAATATTGCCGAAGCAGCATGATGACCATGACCGGCCCGCTTGTCCGGGGGGAATCGTTTGATAATAATATCAGGCTGAAATTTTCTGATTACCCAAACAACATCGCTCAATATTTTTTCCTTATCCCAGATGCGTAAGGCTTCTGCAGCGCTTTTGCTGAATCCAAATTCGTAGGCACGTGTAAAATATTGCTCAGCGCCATCAACTCTTCTTGCCGCCAGCAGTTCCTGTGTGCGTATAAGTCCAAGTTCGATGCCTTGCTCATCACCCAATAAATTTTGTCCTCCATCACCTCTTGTCAGGCTGAGATAAGCAGTGCGATATAATTTTTCTTTAGCAAGCCAGGGAAGCAGCGCATTATTTTCATCATCCGGATGAGCGCCAACATATAATACAGACGCAAGTACATCCAGTTTTTTAATTTGCTGTAAAATATCCGAAGAAGTATAAGTTTCCGGGACCTGCGCATCGGAATAGAATACGATTGAAAAAAATAAGATAACAAAGAAAAACTTACTCATATTATTAAAATTATTCTACGAAAATAAGGGAATGTAATTTCTGTCTGCCTGGTTCAAATAAAAAATTTAATTGAATGAAAGAATAACATTAGTTTAAAGAAATTTGGGCTGGTTAATATGACTTAAATTCGAAAAAATATTGTACATGAAAAAAATAATGATTCCTGCGTTCCTGGTTCTGGCTGTGTCTGTTGCGCAATTCACTTTTGCCCAGCAAAAACTTAACCCTTATAAGTATGAAGTTCATAAAAAGGTAGTTTGTAAAAATGGTGTTGTAGTTTCTGCAAATGCTTTGGCAAGTGAAGTAGGAGTAAATATTTTAAAGCAGGGCGGTAATGCAGTTGATGCCGCGATCGCTGCCCAATTGGCATTGGCGGTTGTTTTTCCGCAGGCCGGCAATATAGGAGGAGGAGGTTTTATGATCATTCACTTAAAGAATGGTAAAAATATTGCTTTTGATTTTCGCGAAGTGGCTCCCGGTAAAGCTTCCAGAGATATGTACCTTGACTCAAATGGAAATCCGCAAATGAATTTGTCGCAGGACGGGCATCTTGCTGCCGGAGTTCCAGGTTCAGTTGCCGGAATTTTTGCAGCTATGAAATATGCCAAACTTCCGTTTAAGGAGTTAATTCAACCGGCAATTGATTTGGCGGAAAAGGGATTTGCCATCACTGCCTTAGAAGCATCTTTATATAATCAAACAAAAAATCAATTTATTAAACTCAATACTTCTGTTCCTGTCTTTGTAAAGAATGATTTATGGAAAGAAGGTGATACACTTATTCAGAAGGACCTGGCCAATACGCTAAAAAGGATCAGGGATTATGGCGAAAAAGGATTTTACGAAGGCGAAACTGCCCGTCTTATTGTTGATGAAATGAAAGGTGGCAATGGTATTATTACCCTTGATGATCTGATAAATTATAAAGCTATCATTAGGGAACCATTGGTTTTTAATTATGAAGGGAAAAAGGTTATTACGATGCCCTTGTCAAGCAGCGGCGGAATAATCCTTGAGCAAATGATGAAGTTGAGCAGTTTTGAAAACATTGATAAAATGCATTTTGAAACGCCACAGTCCGTGCAGCTAATGACAGAGATAGAAAGACGCGCCTTTGCAGACAGGGCAAAATACCTTGGTGATCCGGATTTTGTGAAAGTGCCGGTTGCCACCCTGGTAAGCGATTCTTATCTCAAAGAAAGACTCAAAGATTATGAGCCCGGAAAAGCAGGAAATAGCAAGGACATAAAAGAAGGCATTATTCCCGAAGAAAGCAAAGAAACCACGCATTTTGATGTCATTGATAAGGATGGAAACGCAGTTTCCGAAACCACTACTTTAAACGGGTGGTTTGGTTGCAAAACAGTTGTGGCAGGAGCCGGATTTCTTCTAAATAATGAAATGGATGATTTCAGCGTAAAGCCCGGAGTGCCTAATATGTTTGGTGCCGTTGGCGCTGAGGCCAATGCTATTGCTCCTCACAAAAGAATGTTGAGCAGCATGACGCCTGCGATTGTTTTAAAAAATAATAAACTCTGGATTATTGTGGGAACACCCGGTGGCACTACCATTCCCACCAGTGTATACCAGACGCTGGTGGATTTGATCGATTTCCACATGAGCCCGGAAGATGCGGTAGACAAGCCCAAGTTTCACCATCAATGGCTTCCTGATATAATTATTGTTGAACAATCTTTTGATAAATATGTGGTCGAAGCATTAAAAAAGATGGGTTATACGATTTCGATGACCAAAGGTATTGGAAGAACCGAAGTGATCATGGTTCAGACGAATGGCTCGATTATTGGTGTTGGAGATAAACGTGGAGATGATTCTGCTGCCGGGTATTAACTCAATCTTAATTAGTCATAAACATAAATTACCGTTAATCTTTAACTTACTTTTCAATTGACTACCGGAGTCGTTTGTTTATTTTTACAACTCAATTTTGTTCCCTGAAAAAAGTGTTTAAAATATCCGTAAGAATTTTGCTTGCATTTTTTTTGCTTGTGCTTATTCTTTGGATTCTGCTACAAACGACTTTTTTTCAAAATTTTTTAGCCAGGAAAGTGGCAAACAAATTTTCCAAAGATCTGCATGCGACCGTTTCCATTAAACATATTGATCTTGAACTTTTTGATAAACTGCTTTTAGAAGGGACACTGGTGTTGGATAAAAAGAAAGACACTTTACTTTATGCCGGAACATTAAAAGTCAGGATCACCGATTGGTTCTTTATAAAAGACAATATTAAGGTAAAATATATTGGCCTGGATGATGCGGTTATTAATTTGAATCGTAAAGATTCTGTATGGAATTATCAGTTCCTGGTAGATTATTTTTCAGGTCCTTCCTCACCCAAAGACACTTCCTCAAATGCAACCAGGTTAAGTCTTGGAGAAATTCAATTAAACAGAATAAAGATCTGGCAACAGGATGCATGGGTTGGTCAAAACAGGCTCGTTTCCCTGAACAAATTAAATTTTGATGCTGATACTTTTGATATGAATAAGAATACTATTCATATCAATTCAATTGATATTGATCATCCCCTTTATTCGGAATATAATTATAAAGGAAACAGGCCGGAAGATACCACTACGAATACATCTGTCGAAATTCCTGATTCCACTGCCGGTCTTGAGTGGAATACAGGTCGTTGGAAAGTAAAAATTAATAGTATTAAAATTACTGAAGGTGGAATAGCCATCGAGAATCAGACGGACCAGCCTTCAGTTCCCGGCAGATTTGATGATAGCCGCATTATATTGTCGGACCTGGCGGGGACTTTAAAGGACTTTTCTTTTGAGGAAGATACCCTAAAGGCAAATATTCAGCTATCGGTGAAGGATAGGGGAGGCTTTGTGATTAAACGACTGGCAACAGATTTCAGGTTTACACCGAAATTAATGGAATTTAATAAGTTGGATATTATCACTAATAACAGTCATCTCAGGAATTATTACGCAATGAGGTATAATGATTTTAATGATGACATTCAGGATTTCATTCATTCGGTTGAGCTGGAAGGACATTTTGAAAATAGCGTCGTGAGCAGTGATGACATTGCTTATTTCGCTCCGGAAGTTTCTGCCTGGAGAGAAATTTTTCAGTTTAGCGGAATTGCAAAAGGGACTATTGATAACTTAGATGCCAAAAATATGATTATAAAATCAGGTTCCAATAATTACCTGGAGGGTGCTATCAGCATGCGTGGACTACCGGACATTAACCAGACTTTTATCGATTTCAGATCAGGGAAGTTTACCACAAACTATAAGAAGCTTGCCAGGCTGATCCCGGATCTTAAAAGAATTACCAATCCTGATCTTGCGGCTTTCGGTAATATTAATTTTACCGGAAGTTACACGGGGTTTATCCACGATTTTGTAACTTATGGTACTTTAAAAACAGATATCGGCTTATTGCGAACTGATCTCCAAATGAAAATACCCGCAGTCGGGAAGGCCGTTTATTCTGGTACTCTTTCAACTGATGATTTCCAACTGGGAACCTTCATTGGAAACAATCATTTAGGCAATATTGCTTTTGATGGAAAAATAGATGGCAAAGGGTTCAGTGCAAATGATGTTTCTCTGGCATTAGACGGGAAAATTAGGAAATTGAGTTTTAACGGGTATGATTATACCAATATTGTTGCTCATGGCAGTTTTAACAACCGGCTTTTCTCGGGAACTGCAAGCATTGATGATCCTAATATCAGGGTTGATACGCTTACAGGTTCAATAAATTTCAGTAAGGCTGACCTCCAGCTTAATTTAAATGCAAATGTTCCAAGGTTGAATCTTAAAAACCTCGGATGGACGAATGACAGTCTATCACTAACCGGAAATTTCAGGCTTGATTTTACGGGCAATAATATTGATAATTTTTTGGGTTCGGCCAAAATATACAACGCCATCTTACTTGACAATGATAAACATTTATCATTCGACTCACTTGAGATAATTTCGTCTCTGAATGAAAATAGTAAAGTACTAACGGTTCAAACTAATGAGCTGGAGGCTTCATTAAACGGAGATTTCAAAATCCTGGAATTGCCTGTAGCATTTCAATCTTTTTTGAATAAATATTACCCGGCCTATATTAATAAACCAACTGAAAAAATTGACAACCAAAACTTTTCCTTCTTCATCAGGACAAGAAAGGTGAGTGATTACACTTATCTTGTAAATAATAAAATAAGTGGTCTTGATAATTCAATTATAAAGGGGGATATAAATGTCGCTCAAAATAAATTAAATATAGAGGCAAATGTTCCCCAATTTACTTTCAGAAATATATCTTTTAATAAAATACATTTTACCGGTACCGGTACAGAAGATACGCTTTTATTTAAAGGAGATATTAATGATGTAATTATCAATGATAGTCTGCATTCCCCCTCCACTAAAATCCGGGTTGTTGCCCATAATGATAATTCCGACATAATAATTAATACTTCTGCAAATAAAACATTGAATGCTGCAGACCTCTCATTTAATATTAAAACAGAAAAGGATGGATTCAAATTATTGTTTAATCAATCATCATTTATTATAAATCAAAAAATGTGGACGATCGCACAGGGAGGAACTTTGGAGTTAAATAAGGATTTGCTTACGGCTGAAGACATCAGGTTTGACCACGAAGGTCAACAAATCAATATTTCAACGACGCCTTCTTCGATTGCCAGTAGTAATGATGTTATTATTTCCCTGACAGGGCTTGATATTGGTGATTTTGCGCCGTTATTCATCAGGGAGCCAAGTCTGAATGGATATATGAATGGAAATATACGGATCTATGATCTGTTCGGAAAACCTATGGTGGAATTTAATACAAAAACCAATGGATTTCGCTTTGAAAACGATTCAATCGGTATGGTTTCTGCTAACGGAGAATATTTCATTTCAAATGACAGCCTGAAAGTTCACATTGGTTCCAACAATAGTTTGTATAATTTCTATGCAGACCTGAGTTATAATCCACATGATTCTTCTGATAATCAACTTAACGGCTCTCTGGTTTTAAATAACTCAGAGATCCATTTACTTGAAAATTACCTTAAAGGAATATTTAGTAACGTTTATGGCCACGCCACAGGCGAATTACATTTATCAGGAACAACTACTGTCACAAAACTAACAGGCAGTGTTTTGCTGGATAGTACCTCTCTTAAAATAGACTATACGCAATGCCGCTATATAATTTTAAATAATTCGCTGATCACTTTTAACCCCGATGAAATAGATTTTGGTACATTAAAAATAAAGGATACCCTTAATAATACTGCAACAATAACCGGCAAAATTTACCACAGCTTTTTTGATAATTTTTTCTTTAATGAACTTCATTTCAAAACAGACAGCCGAGGCAGTGAACCGGCCAAATTTGTTTTGTTGAACACAACTTTCAGGGATAATTCTGAGTTTTATGGCAGCCTTGTTGGCGATGCTGAAATGTCTTTGAATGGGTTTGTAACCGATATGAAAATGAACATAAGCGGTGAGCCCACAGACAGTAGTCATATTTATTTGCCCACCTATGAAACAGCTGAAACAGGTTTGCTTGATTATATAGAATTTACCAAATTTGGTCGTCAAATGAAATCCGACTTGCCTTTAAGACAAAATTCAAAAATAAAAGTTGATATGGCAATTATGGCCAATCCGTATGCTAAGATTGACGTGATTCTTGATGAGGCAACTGGGGATGTAATAAAAGCGCAGGGCAGCGGTAAGCTTAATATTACGGCAGGTACCGTGGACCCTACTATAATAAGAGGAAGATATGATATCGAGGAAGGAAAATACACCTTCAACTTTCAGACGATCTCAAAAACACCTTTTACGCTGCAGCGGGGATATATCGAATGGCAGGGTGATCCTTATCTTGCCAATCTCAATATTGACGCGATTTATACAGCGCAGCAGGTAGATCTCAGCAGCATTCCAACTAGTGCAGGTCCTACAAATACCAAAGGAGATGTGGACGTTATATTTAAATTGAGAGGTACCCTGAAAGATCCCCGGCCGGAGTTTGAGTTTCAGTTTCCTTTTGGAAATCCATTAAAATCGGATCCTATCGCTAATGAATACCTGAAGACTTTTCAGTCTGACCAGAATGAACTAAACAGGCAGGTAACTTCACTTTTACTCTTTAATACTTTTATGAGCAGCCAGCAAGGATTAATTAGCGGAAACTCTACCGGGAACCTTGTTGCAAGGGGAGTTGGTCAGATAATATCCTCCACTCTTTCTTCTTCTTTAAATAATTGGGTTCAACAGCTTTTTAAAACGAAAGTGCTTAATCTTTATACTAACGTTAATACAACAGAACTAAATTTTATAAAAGGAAATACCCCCCAGGAAATTCAGAATGTAGGGGCAGTAGGCGTAAGAACAACATTTCTTAATAACCGCTTGCTGGTAAAGGTAGGAGGAAATGTTGACTACAGGCTTGCCCAGGCAACCACCAATTCCAATACAAATTTTCTTTTGTCACCGGATGTTTCATTTGAATACCTGATTTCACCAGATGGCAGGTTAAGGGTAATCGGCTTCAACAGAAGTGATGCAGACCTCGGTGACATTTCCGGTATCACAAGGAGGAACCGGACAGGGGTGCAGCTTTCTTACCGAAAAGAGGCTGATTCATTCACTGATTTTTTTCTCAATGAAAAGAAAAAGTTGAGGAAGAGCGATAAGGAAGCAACTATAAAGGATTAAATGTTAAATCTTGCCTGTTTGCAAAATATTGTGCCCCAGCTTATCTCTCTTGGTTGTAAGGTATTTCTTATTGTGGGAATTGGGTTTTATTTCTATTGGGACACAATCTACTATTTCAAGACCATAACCCAACAAACCGGCCCTCTTGCGGGGGTTGTTGCTGATTAATTTTATTTTGGAAATCTCTAATTCTCTTAATATTTGCGCACCCACGCCATAATCTCTTTCATCCATCCCGAAGCCTAATTTGAGATTAGCCTCTACAGTATCCAAACCTTCCTCCTGCAGTTTATAGGCTTTTAATTTATTAACAAGTCCAATTCCTCTGCCTTCCTGATTCATATACAAGACAACACCCTTGCCAGCTTGCTCTACCATTTTCATTGCCGCATGCAATTGTTCCCCGCAATCACAACGCAATGAACCTAAAATATCGCCGGTCATGCAACTGGAGTGGACTCTAACCAGAACAGCTTCATCTTTTTTCCAATTTCCCTTCTTCAGGGCCATATGTTCTTCACCGGTATTAAGCTGTTTATAAGCTATTAATTCAAAATCGCCATATTTGGTGGGTAGATTTACTCTTACATCTTCTTTAATAAGGGTTTCTTTTTCAAGCCGGTAAGCAATCAGGTCCTTTATTGAAATAAGTTTCAGTTCATGTTTTTTCGCAATTTCTCTCAGTTCAGGAAGCCTTGCCATAGTGCCATCCTCGTTCATTATTTCCACAAGCACCCCGGCATCTTCATGTCCCGCAAGTTTGGCGAGGTCAACAGTTGCCTCCGTATGGCCGGTTCTTCTCAAAACTCCCCCGTTTTTTGCCCGTAGTGGAAATATATGACCGGGTCGACCGAGGTCTTCAGGTTTGGTTTTTGGGTCTATTAGTGCATGAACCGTTTTTGCGCGGTCCTGCGCAGAAATACCAGTGGTGCATCCATGGCCGAGGAGATCAACGCTAACTGTAAAGGGAGTTTCATGAAGCGCTGTATTATTATTAACCATTAATTCCAGTTCAAGTTCGTCACATCTCTTTTCAGATATAGGAACGCAAATGAGCCCACGGCCGTGCTTACTCATAAAATTTATTATTTCCGGAGTTACGTTCCTGGCAGAAGTAACAAAATCGCCCTCATTTTCGCGATCTTCATCATCTACAACGATTACCAGCTTTCCTTTTTTGATGTCCTTGATTGCAGCATCTATAGTATCCAACATTTTTATTCAATTAATTTGCAAAGATAGCTCAATGTAAATGGGGAACAATTAGAGTAATGAAATAAATTTAAGGAGCATAAAAAGAGCCTTTTTATTCAATAAATTATATATGCAAAAATTATTTCAAAAATTTTAGAATTGCATGAAATAAATAGTATGTTTACAATATAATGACAGACAATACGTTCAATGATTTTATAAACAACTTTTAGTTTATCGATTTGCCTAGATTTATTTAATGATTGAATGAAATGAAGCATAGGCTATTTCGGTGCAAGAAACTAATATCTAGCAAATAATTTTTTCATTAAGTATCTTAATCTTTTAATTGTCCTTTACCAAACTAAATCATAAAGGAAATGGAATTACAGAGGGAGTTTATAAAATAATTGATCAAATAATTTATAAAATATATAGAAGACTTCATTGGTGAATTTTGACAAATACCATATATGCAAATAATTAAAGATAAGTTACAGCATTATGGAACAAAAGTAATAAGTAAACTTGGCCCTGTTGTAAACCCCTTATTAATAAACCATAAAAAGGAAGATAATCATTTGCTGATCTTCTATTTTCATGGTCTTTTTGAATCCATGAACCAAAGGGCATTAAATCACATTGATCCTCAACATAATATGTTAGTAAATCAATTTGATGAATTCCTAGATTATTTTCTTAATCACGGGTATAAATTTATTAAATCTGAAGATTTACTTACTGGTATCGAGGAAAATCAGCGTTATGCGATGATTACCTTTGATGACGGCTATTTTAATAATATGCCAGCTTTGGAAATTACCAATAAATATAAGATTCCGGGAATCTATTTTTTAACGACAAGTAACATAATAGAAAATAAATCTTATTGGTGGGATATCGTTTACAAATACAGGCACAAACAGGGAAACAGTCTTGAAGCAATAGGAAAGGAACAAAGTTTTCTCAAGGGCTTCAAACATCCCGAAATCGAGGAGTACATTATTCAAAATTTTGGAATAAAATCTTTTGAACCGTGGTCGGATATTGATCGTCCTTTTAGCCCCGATGAAGTTAGATACGTTTCCGAAAGCCCTTTTTCGACTATTGGCAACCATACTCACAATCACGCCATTTTGACTAATTATGAGGAGGAGGGAATAAAAGAAGAGATAATGGATTCTAATAAGATTCTTTTTGAATTAACAGGAAAATTACCAAATGATATAGCCTTTCCAAATGGGAATTATAATAAACAGATTTTGGAATTAACCGAGCAGCTGGGTTTCCGATTTGCATTTACGACTGACCCGGGAAAAAATCGCATCAGGCCAAGCAATAAGAATCATATTTGTTTAAAAAGATTGATGACCACTACAACCGATATTAAGGAGATAGGTAGTTTCTATAGACTTGGTGCGAACCCTGATACTGTATATTCAGATATGAAGGGGCAAGTGACTTTCCTGGCCAAAGCAATAATGTTAATGAGGGTTATGCGGAAATAGTATTTTGATTATTCCTTTTTCTATAATCGTTTTTGCCTTATCCTCTGTATTCAATTTTCTAAGAAATCATTGCAGATGATTGTGTTTTTTTTGGGTTAAAGCCCATTATCCCCTAGTATAAATTACTTCTTATTGCCTGAAATTTATTTCAAGCGGTATTTCCAAACCAAGAAAATTGAATTTCAGAATCAGAAATCATATTACCGACCCTTTTCATAAACCCCTGCCTAAAGTCGTTTTTCTTATTTAATGGTATGTGAACTGAGGCTTTTCAGGATGAAATTGAGTTCTATTTTTTTACCGCTATTACCTTAAACCCATAATCCCTGATTATATATTTTCTATAATAGTCGTTTTACGGTTTAGGCTAACAATATATGATTTAAGAGGCCTTGGCAAGAATTTGCTCTTCCTGCTTTTTCATATTTAACTTGCCATTATATTGGGCTCCTAATTCTATTTCCAGTGAGTCTGTTGTAATGTCACCATTCACAAGGCCGGTCTTTTTTATTTCGAGTTGCGTCGTATTAATATTACCATTGATCCGGCCATAAACAATAGCGGATTTAGTAATAATATTGCCTTCAACGATGCCATTTTCTCCTAATACTACTCCATCGCTGACGTTTACATCTCCGATAATTTTACCTTCGATCCTGATAACTGTTGATCCATGGAGTTCTCCGGTAAAGGTGTAGCCTTCACCGATAATAGTTGAAATTTCCTTTTGGTTAATTTCAAGTGGCTGCTGCTTGTTACTTTTTTTAAACATAATTAATTGAGGGTTAAGAATGATTGAGGATTTATTTGTTGACCATTTTTGTGTACTTCGTAATGCAGGTGAGGACCTGTAGACCTACCTGTAGAACCAATATTTCCTATTTGCTGACCAATATCAATCTTCTGACCTACTTCAACCACTATTTTTGATAAATGGCCATAAAGCGTTTCAAATCCATTACCGTGCTTTATCATTACACAATTTCCAAACCCGCCCCTGCGTCCTGCGAATTCCACTTCGCCTTTTGCCATAGCTTTTACGGGTGAACCAAATGGGGCTCTTATATCCACACCTTTATGAGTCTCAACATTTTCCCCGCCAAATGGATTTTCCCTGTGTCCAAACGTGGATGTTATATCTCCGTGATAGGGATAACCCAGTGGTGTATAGGAAATGTTGTAAATAATACGGCTGAGATAACCTTCATAGAAATCACTTATTTCATCAGCGGAAATAATACTGTTGTCAGCTTCGCCACCCTTCGGGCCTTTACTCATGGGTTGAATACCTCTCGCCCTGAGGTAGTTATTGATGGTTGATAGCTCTTTATCAATATTTGAAAATTTCGTGCGTAAGGCATTGGTATCCAATTGCGCAAATAATGAATGGAACGAATGTATCTTTTCAGTAAGCCCGTTGCGGAGAATAGTCTGCTGCATGTTGCTCGATGTCAGGTAAATAATGGTCCCAATCAGGGCGAAAAAAATTAAAAAAATACCAGCGAGGTACTTTTTCCAATTTGAAAGTAAACGGCTAGAAACCTGCAACGGCTTTATAGCCTTGGAATCCTTATTTACAAATAAGATGGTGGTTTTTTCTTTGGATTTTTTCATTTTTTCCAGGTTAAATTAATGGAATATTGGATCTCTTTTAACTTGGGATAAACAAGGATTTAGAATTCAGGATATTGGTCACCTTACCGGGTGTATGATTATTAACGACAAATGAGCCTATTAATTGCCCCCGATCGAAATTTTTTGAAAAAATGATCAAAAAATGCAAAGACTTATAATCAAATGGATCACCTAAGAATTATAAACTATCTGAGTAAAAACACGCAAAAATTAATAGGGATGAAAAAAATTGCGATAAGGTTAGATAGTTAAATGCCTATATTATTTAAAGTAAAATTCCTGAATTTTCTTTTAAAAAATATGCAGACTTATCTTGTATTTGTGCTGCAGGAATGCATCTTAAAGCCTAACCTGCATATTGTTCAATTATATTTTCGCTTTCTTCCTGACCTGTCTTTTTTCTTGATTCCTTCTTTTTTGAAATAAGTAAACCTACCATCGTTACTAATACAGTAAGAATAATAACCTGTATCACAAGTGATGAATTAATGAAAGAAATAGCATTGTTAGGCACAACAGCAATAAAAAGTAGGATAGTGATTAACCCCCTCGGAGCTACAAACAATAATGGTGATAATGGCAGTTTCATTATTTTCAAAGAAATTGCTCTAATAATAAAAATAGCTGCTGTAATTCCAATTGCCCAAATGATGGTTTCGGTGTTTAATATCTCTGATTTTTTCATCAGGAATCCAAAAAGTAAAAAGAATAATGCCCTGATCAGGAAAGTAACCTCAGCAATTAGTTCTTTGAACTTACTTACTTCTTTGTCTAACTCCCTTGGCCTGAGTAACTGGATCCATTTTGATTGTTTTAATTCATCAAGGTTACCCAGAAAAAGCCCAAAAAGAAGTATAAAAACAAGAGCCGGCAAGTGATAGACTTCTGAAATCGCGTATATTAAGATTACCAGCAATATTATTGGAACAAATTTTATTGGGTGCTCGATTTTACTTAACAGGTAAGATAATCCAAGGGTGGCAATAAATGAAATCAGGGAAATAATGAGCAATTGCAAAGTGAAGTGACCTGTTGATTGTAAATTGATAACTTCATTCCTGGATATGAAATTAAAAAACAGCACTCCTAAAATATCAGAGAAACTGCTTTCATAAATAATGAACTCCCTATCCCCGGAAGTAAGGTTTATGGCACTGGAAATGGCAACTGCGCTGCTGATTACACAAAATGGAATGGCATTGGTGAGGCCTTCCTTGAGTGACACGTTGCCAAAATATTGAAACATATATCCCAACAGGAAAGCAAGGCATATCATGGGAATCAAAGCCACAAGGAATGATTTTGTAATGATTGCTTTCTTTGACTTGTTAAATTCAAGTTCCAGGGCCCCCTCGAGAACTATTAATACAAGTCCCAATGTTCCCAAAAAGGGGAGTAAAAAAGTCAGATCAGGTATTTTAATTTCCATTAATTGAGACACCTGCCTTACAATCCAGCCAAGTAATAATAATAAAAGAACAGAAGGTATTTTAGTAAGGGAAGAAGTAAGGTCGAAGAAATAGGCAATCAACAGCAATCCACAAAGCGCTATAATAATTGTTATTGTCATAATAGTAATTTATCAATACCCCTTTTTTCTCCAAAATAGGCTTGCTTTCAAAATTCAATTTTTCTTTATTTGTATACTTATAAATAAGCATTTATCATTAAAGATATTATATTTTATGTTTGACTTAAGGTTAAGAAATGCATTTTTGTTCAGGTCGGAGGGGTATAAGATTTGCAATTCTTTTCAACTATTGCCCTCCTCTTATGTTTTTATCCTTAAGTAAAATTGCTACAGATAAAAATGCTTATTGAATGTTTTTTCTCGAATATCACCCAATATTTATTTTGTAATCAATTGCCCGATGTCAATAAGCTACAGCCCCTTAAATCGCTCATGTCGCGGCGCCCAAGTACTTCAAAGTTACCATTTGAATACAATCTTCCGATATCGTCAGTCGCAATGAAAGAGCAGGAATATAGGTTTGCAAAATCAATAATATTTATTAGACCGGTAGATGAGTTTTGAATTACTGGTCCCGAAGTTATTTCAAAGGGATCATTTTCTTCTCTCACCATCACGTTCATCCATGGAGGACACTGAAAAATACCTTTTTCCGGTGAATAAGCCTGTGAAAGCAATTCAGTCATTCCATATTCTGAATGTATATGTTGTACGCCAAGCTTATTTTTCAGAAAGTCATGAACTTCTTCCCGGATTATTTCTGTTCTTCTTCCTTTCATACCACCTGTTTCCATTACCGTAGTATTTTTTAGTTGAAGGAAGTACTTTTCCGCAAAATCCATTAGTGCAAAAGTTACTCCAATCAAAAGTACAGGCTGATCCCGAATTTCATTATGGACTATTGATTGGTAAAGTTTATCAAAATCATCCAGGTAAAAACCGCTATATGGGTGATTACTCATCTTGATAAGCTCATCTGTCATGTATACAAGTGACGAATGCTGCCTATCGAGGTAGCCAGGTAATAAGGCAATAATGCACCAGTTTGCGGGGTCTCCGTAAAATAACCGGAAAGCCTTCAGGAAACTTCGTTTATAAACAGATAAATCTTTAACAAAATGGCTACTGGTGTTTTCACCGGTAGTTCCGCTGCTTTCAAAGATTATGGCAGGTTCAAAATCTGTGGTGGCTATCTTGTGGCTTTTGAAGAAAGATATTGGTAAAAAAGGAATATTCTCAATGCGCTTCACACCTGATATATCTATTCCCAATTCATCGACGTAGGAACGGTATATTTCATTTTGATCATATTGCAATCTGAATATGTCAAGGGCTAATTGGTCAAAATTATCCTGCCTTATTGAAAAAATTTTATCTTCCCATTTAGATATTTCTAAAAAGTTTTTCAGGTTTTAATATTTAATTTTGACCAATTAAAACACAAAGATGCGCTACACACTGTTAATTTCAATATTGTCATTGTTTCTTTTTATTTCCTGCAGTAAGAATAAATCATCTACTTCGCCTACATTGAAGTTTAAGTCTGTGAGCACCACGCAGCTTAGTAGCCAGGAGCTCTTAAGTTTCACCGTATCATTTACAGATGCTCCTGGCAATTTGCTGGATAGCATTTTTGTGCAGGAAGTTGTTCCAAACTGTGTTGGCAGCAATTTTAGTACCTATTATCCTATTCCTTCTTTTCCTGCTTCAAAAAATCAAAGTGGCGACATCGTAGTTACTTTTGGATATAATGTTTCGGGATATTCGAGTATTTCCCCTCAATGCCAGGAAAATGATACTGCTGTATTCCGGTTTGCCATAAGGGATATGGAAAATAACACCAGCGATACGGTGTCATCCCCAAAAATTATACTATATTATCCATAGTGGTTTTCAAAAAAATTACCAATTTTGCATTATTCAGTAGTATTTTTATTGCATCCTGCGCGGTTGCCTTATGCATGCAGACAAGTATTGCACTGAGGCTGCCATTGAATACCGTTTGTTTCTATTGTTTTGTTTTTGGGGCAACTTTGGCACAATATAACCTTCATTACCTGGTTAAAACCAAAGCTGTCCCCAATTCTCAAAGGTTGGCCTGGTCTTTAAAAAACAAAAAGACGCATAAGATACTTTTCGTGACAGGCATCCTCCTCATAATAATTAGTTTTTTTAGTTTCCGGCTGCATCATTTCATCATACTTGCTATTATGGGTGCTATATCAGTTTTATATTCATACCCGGTTATCCCTATAGGCAATAAAAAGCGGATTAAAGACTATGGATATTTAAAAATTATTACGCTTGCCTTATTATGGACGTTGGTTACCGTTTGGTTTCCTGCGGTAAATGAGTCCTTCAACAGCACCTTGTTTCTTTTTGTAATTATGAAAAGATTTGTTTTCATGTTTGTCTTATGTCTTGTTTTTGATATACGTGATATTGAAATTGATGGCAAAGAAAATATCAATACGGTAGCAGTTATTTTAGGAAGAAAAAATTCTTATGTACTTGCTTACATCACTCTTTTCTTTTTTATGGTACTTTCATTGTTGCAAAATTTCTATTATGCGGATAATAAAGAACTCTTTGCTTTGCTGGTTTCTGCTATTCTTACATATTTTATGATTGAGGTTTCTAAAAAGAATAATTCTGATATCATTTACCTTGCCGGAATAGATGGTATGATGTTGTTTCAGCCTGCGCTGGTCTATCTATTCAGTTTAAAGTTTTAAATTGCAGACTTATTTCAAAAAGATTTTAATTTATGGCTAAAAGTAAAAAGACACATTCCCTGATTTCTGCAAAATCTCTTGAATTTCTAATAAATTATGTAAACACACCTTCCCCCGTTGGTTTCGAATCAGGTGGTCAGAAAGTATGGCTTAATTATATAAAAAATTATGTAGATACGACTTTTACAGATGCTTATGGTACCGCGGTAGGAGTGATTAATCCCGCAAAATCTTTTAGAGTGGTTATTGAAGCGCATGCAGATGAGATAAGCTGGTTTGTAAATTATGTTACCCCTGAAGGTTTAATTTATCTGAAAAAAAACGGGGGAGTAGATAACCAGATTGCCCCCTCTCAGAGAGTTATTATTCATGGTAAAAAAGGTCAGGTGAAGGCAGTTTTTGGTTGGCCGGCAATTCATACCCGCTCGGGCAGTGCAGACAACAAGGATCCACAGCCAAAGGTGGAGAATCTTTTTCTTGATTGCGGTGCCCGTACAAAAAAGGAAGTAGATGATCTCGGTATTCATATAGGCTCAGTGGTAACTTATACAGAAGGCTTCGAAGAAATTTCCTATGGAAATTATGTAGCCCGTGCATTTGATAACCGTATCGGTGGTTTTATGATTGCTGAAGTTGCCCGGTTATTGAAAGAGAATAAGAAAAACCTTCCTTTTTCCTTGTACATTGTCAATGCTGTGCAGGAGGAAATTGGGTTGCGAGGCGCAGAAATGATAGCACGGAAAATTAAACCCGACATTGCGATAATTACAGATGTAACCCACGACTCTACAACACCCATGATTAATAAAATGATTGAAGGCGACTGTTCCTGTGGCAAGGGTCCGGCCCTTGTGTATGGACCGGCAGTTCATAACAAACTGTTGAGCGTTATAGAAAAGGTTGCAGAAAAAAATAAAATTCCTTTGCAATTAAGGGCGGTGAGCAGGAGCACAGGTACTGATACTGATTCCTTTGCTTACGCTAACGATGGCTGCCCATCAGCGCTGATTTCTATTCCATTGCGCTATATGCATACAACTGTTGAAATGATTCATAAGGACGATGTCGAAAATACAATTAAGCTATTATATGAAAGTGTACTGACGCTCACTCCAAAAACTAATTTAAGTTACTTTTGAAAAAAAGAACGAGGCTGAAATTGCCATAAAATATTTTTTAATCAGATAAGAATTATTAATGGGAATAAGGAACAACTGGACAAAAGAAGAAATAGCTGCGATATACAACCGGCCTTTGCTTGAGCTTATTTACGATGCAGCTACTATTCACCGTGAGTTTCATGCTACTGGAGAGGTGCAGGTTTGTACGCTTCTTTCAATAAAGACAGGAGGTTGCCCTGAGGATTGCGCCTATTGCCCGCAGGCTGCCCGGTATGATACCGGTATAGATGTGCAGGCGCTTATGCAGACAGAGGAAGTTTTGGTGTATGCACAGAGAGCAAAAAATGCCGGTTCTACAAGATTTTGTATGGGAGCAGCCTGGAGAGAAGTAAGGGATAACCGGGATTTTGACCGTGTGCTCGAAATGGTAAAAGGAGTAAATGAATTAGGTATGGAGGTCTGTTGCACTATGGGGATGCTCACCGAAGAACAGGCAAAAAAATTATCAGATGCTGGTCTGTATGCTTATAACCACAATGTGGATACATCGGAAGACCATTATTCCGATATAATAACAACCCGTACTTATGATGACCGGCTTAAAACGCTTGGAAATGTCCGGAAGGCGGGTATTAGTGTATGCAGCGGTGGTATCATCGGGCTCGGTGAATCACATGATGACAGGATTGGTATGTTGCATACTTTGTCCACTTTGCCGGTTCATCCGGGAAGTGTTCCAATCAATGCATTAGTCAGGGTAGCCGGCACGCCTTTGCAGGACAACCCTAAAGTTGATATCTGGGATATGATCAGGATGATTGCTACTGCCAGGCTGATTATGCCTTCGGCAATGGTGCGATTAAGCGCAGGCCGGGCAGAAATGAGCATTTCAGACCAGGCATTGTGTTTTATGGCGGGGGCCAATTCTATCTTTTCAGGGGATAAATTACTAACTACACCAAACCCGGCTTTTGACCAGGATAATGCTATGTATAAATTACTCGGATTAAAAGTGAGGGAAGCTTTTAAGGAAGAAAAAATTTTAGTTGATTAGCCGGTAGGCTAATCCAAAGTCCAGCCAGTTATGATTGAAATTGAAATTTTACTCCATGCATATCGTTTAATGTGTACTGCTAAATCGATGGCAGATACCTATGATTCAAACCGGCAAATATGTAAATATGTGCATGCCAACTCCCGTGGGCATGAAGCAATACAACTTGCAACTGCATTTCAGATGTTGCCTTGTGATTTTATAAGCCCATATTACCGCGATGAAAGCCTTTTGTTAGGCCTGGGTTTTTCACCCTATACCTTAATGCTGCAATTGCTTGCAAAGAGGGACGATATTTTTACAGGCGGAAGGGAATATTATGTGCATCCTAATTATCGCGGAGAAGATAAACCTACTATTATACACCAAAGCAGCGCAACAGGCATGCAGGCCATACCATCGACTGGTATTGCACAGGGGCTTCAATATTTGAAAACGATAGACTCTTCCCTCCTGAAGAAGGGTGCAAATGGTGAGGTCCCCCTTGTAATTTGTTCTTTAGGCGATGCCTGCCTGGCAGAAGGGGAAGTAAGTGAAGCATTTCAATTTTCTGTATTGAAGAAGTTGCCCATAATATATTTGGTGCAGGACAATGACTGGGGTATAAGCGTGAGCTCAGCAGAGGCCCGCACATCAAATGCTTCAGAATTTGCAAGGGGATTTAAGGGAATGCATTGTATCAGGGTTGATGGAAGTGATTTTCTTCAAAGTTATGATGTGATGAAAAGGGTTACCGCTGAGGTCAGGGGCGATCGGCAGCCCTTCCTGGTTCATGCGAAGGTTCCTTTATTGGCTCACCATACAAGCGGAGTAAGAAAGGAATTTTACCGGTCTAAGGAAAATCTTGCGGTTCATGCCGCGGAAGATCCGTTACCTAAATTGAGAAATAAACTTATTGAATTAGGTATTAATGAAGATGAAATATTTGCGATGGAATCTGCAGCCTCTTCAGAAATTACCAAAAGCTTTGAAAGGGCTGTTTCTGCAGCTGAACCTGATCCCGCAGCAGTCAGTGAACATATTTTTGTGCCTACGCAAGTAACGGAGGAAAAGGGGCAAAGATGTCCCCCCGGAAATGAAAAAGTGATCATGGTAGATGCTGCTTTATTTGCCCTAAGGGAAATTATGAAAGAATTTCCTGAAGCTGTTTTTTATGGCCAGGATGTGGGTCGAAGGCTTGGGGGCGTATTCAGGGAGGCAGCTACACTGGCAGAACAATTTGGGGATCATCGTGTATTCAATACCGCTATACAGGAAGCTTACATTATCGGGTCAACTACCGGTATGGCCGCAACAGGAGTAAAACCAATTGTGGAGGTGCAGTTCGGAGATTATATTTTTCCGGGTATTAACCAGTTCATATCCGAGGTGGCAAAAA
>OCTA010000810.1_pt1 | contig 29066 bp, 15 predicted proteins | sample 1538991 | NCBI WGS metagenome assembly OCTA01 (sample SAMEA3539302, study PRJEB22396) | soil metagenome | biome: tundra; feature: field; material: soil | place: USA | collected 2010-05 | depth 0.15 m | reverse complement strand
TCGGGCACTTCGGCCTCGCGTCGAAGGCGTACCTGCACTTCACGTCGCCCATCCGCCGCTATCCGGATCTCATCGTTCATCGCGTCATCCACCAGGTGCTCACCGAGGGGCAGCCGCGGCGCGACGACAAGACCCGCGAGCGCCTCGCCGAAGCCGCCCTGGCGTCGAGCATCGCCGAGCGCCGCGCGATGGAGGTCGAGCGCGCGATCGTCGATCTCTACCGCGCGTTCCTGATGAAGAGCCACATCGGCGAGCAGTTCGAGGGGACGGTCACGGCGGTCGTCGGGTCGGGCGTGTTCGTCCAGCTCGATTCGCCGTTCGTCGACGTCCTCATCCGGCTGGAGGACCTGGGCCACGACCACTGGGAAATCGACGACGACGCCCTTCGCGTCATCGCGGTGCGCTCGGGCGACGTCGTGGCCCTGGGCGATCGGCTCCTCGTCGAGGTCATCGACGCCGCGATCCTGCGACGCACGGTCTACGCGCGGCGCGTGGGCGGCTCCGAGGCGAAGAACGGCGCCGACGGGGCCCGGCCGATGCCGAAGCGCGACGGCCGCGGAAAGCCCGACGGCCGCGGCAAGTCCGACGGCCGCGGAAAGCCCGACGGCCGCGGAAAGCCCGACGGCCGGGGCAAGCCGGAGAGCCGGGGCACGCGCGACGGTCGCGGCGGACCGCCGCCCGCCTCGAACGAACGCGGGCCGCAGCGCCGGGGCGACGGGCGCAAGCCGGCGCCCGCGGGACGCCCGGATCGCGCTGGGCGTGGCAAAGGCCCCACCGCCGGCCCGCCGACACCGGGAAAGAAGGGCAAGGCCGCCGGCAAGAACAAGCCGAGCAAGGGCGGCCCGAACAAGCAGAAGCGCCGCGGACGGTAGCCTTTCCCGTTGCCGTGAGCGCGTAGTTTTACGGCGACTTCGGATTCGACCCCGTCGTCGTCACGATTTGGGGGATCGATCGGCCTCCTTCGCGCATGGACCGTCGAGGGTCGGAATGCGTCGTTCATCGGTCGTACGAGTCGCCACCGGGCTGGCCATCACGCTGGCGGCGGCCGGCTGCGGTGGCGGAGGCTCCGCCAGCAGCGGCGTCGATCCCGGCGAATCCTCGAGCAGCGGCGCAAGCGACGGCGGCGCGAGCGGCAGCGGCAACGCCAGCGACAGCGGCGATGGAAGCGGCGGCGGCGGCGCGAGCGGAAGCAGCGGGGGCGGCAGCAGCGGCGGGAGCGGCGGCAGCGCCAGCGGGAGCAGCGGAGCGGGGAGCAGCGTAGGGGCCGCGGCCGACGGCGGAGGCAGCGGCGGGACCGACGGCGGCGGGGGCCCGTCGAGCGGTTGCGGCGCGGGCGACGCGAACCTGCCGCCCGAACCCAGCATTCCCCCGGCGTGCGCCACGCTCCAGGCGACGCAGAGGGTGCTCGCGGGCGGCGTACCGAGCGAGACCACGCTCGACACGTCCGCGATCCAGTCGGCGCTCACCGCCTGCGCCGCGGGCAAGGCCGTGAAGCTCACGGCGAGCAGCACGAACGACGCGTTCGTCACCGGGCCGCTCACCATCCCGTCGGGCGTCACGCTCTGGGTCGACACGGGCGCGACGCTCTACGGGACGCGCAGCAAGACCGTCTACGGGACCGCGGCCGCGCTCATCACCGCGAAGGGCGCGAACTCGGGCATCGTCGGCGACGGGACCATCGACGGTCAGGGCGGCGAGCCGATCCTCGGCGGCTCCGGCTCGTTCTGGGATCAGAACGGGAGCGGTGGCGGGAGCCCGGCGTTGATCGCCGTCAGCGGGGCCACGAACTTCACGCTCTACCGGATCACGCTGCACAACGCGCCCATGTTCCACGTCAAGATGGGCGCCGCCGGGTTCGTCGTGTGGGGGGTCACGATCAAGACGCCGTCGAAGGCGACCAACAGCGCCGGCACGGCCCTCTCGTATTCGAGCGCGCACAACACCGACGGGATCGATCCCGGAGAGGCCGCGAGCAACGGCTTCATCGTGTGCAGCCAGATCAGCGACGGGGACGATCACATCGCGATCAAGGGCTCGAGCCCGACGGGCGTCACGAACCTGGTCATCGCGCACAACCACTTCGAGGCCGGCCACGGCATGTCGATCGGGAGCGAGTTCACGGGCGGCGTGTCGAACATCAAGGTCTACGACCTGTCGATCGACGGAACGAACACGGGCACGAGCGGAGGCAGCTCCAACGGCATCCGCATCAAGTCCGACTCGAGCCGCGGAGGGCTCGTGAACGACGTCACCTACAGCGACGTCTGCATTCGCGACGTGTCGAATCCGATCTTCCTGACGCCGACGTACTCGACGATGACCGGCTCGAGCATTCCTCAGTACACGAACATCACGTTTCAGGACGTCCACGTGGTGAGCGGCGGGTCGAACACGCCGACCGTGACGCTCGATGGCTACGACGCGGCGCACCTGAACAGCGTCACCCTCGACAACGTCGTTGTCGACGGCGTCTCGTCGTCGCACGTGACCGCCGCGTACACGAACGTCACCCTCGGGCCGGGCAACGTGAACTTCATGCCCTCCGGAACGGGCGTGACCGTGACCAGCGCGATCTCGGGAACGAGCACGCCGAATCCGTGCACGAACAAGTGGGTCACCTTCTGACATGGAGCGGGGCCGAACATGACGACATGTCTGCCTCCCTCGTCACCGAAGATCGAGCGCGCGCCCCGCAAACTGGATGACGCCGCGGCCGCCTTCGATACGCCACTTCGGATCGCTCGCGTCGAGGCGCGCGGCCAGGTCTTCGGGCACGCCGGCGAGCGCGTCGCTCTTCATCGTGCGCACCGCGACGAGCGGCGCTCCGAGGGGCGCGCACGCTTCGGCGAACGAGGCCGACGCGGGCCACACGGCATCGCCGACTGCGCGGCGGTAGTTCGCGTCTCCCTTGCACACGACGATCGTCGCCGAGCGCAGGGCCTCGAGGACGTGCGCCGGCGCGTCCCGGAGAAAGCGCGGGCCGGACCAGAACGGGTCGGGCGCGAGGACGAACCTCCCCTGGCCGAACGCCTCGACGACGCGATTCGCCAGCCCCGCGGCCGCACCGCCCCGTTCGAGCATCCGCGCCACGAGGCGCCACACGTCGCGCGGCATCGCGTCGCTCACGAACACCGGCTCGAGCTTCAAGTGCACGGTCACGCATGCGGCCGCGTCTTCGAGCAGGGCGCCGACCAGCGCGAGGTCGAGCGCGAACTCGGTGCCCGTGTTGTCGGCGACGAGGTGCACGCTCGCCCCGGGCTTCGCGAGCCGCTCCACGGCCGCCGCGCGATCGTCGACCAGGAGATCGCCGTCGACGCGCTCGCGCGCCGCGGCGATCGAGTAACTGAGGTCGACGCGGTTGGCCCAGAGGACCTCGTCGAGCAGCGCGAAGAGGCGCCGGGCTCGCGGGCCGGGCAACGCGAGCGCGACCTCGAGACGCTCCCACGGCCGCGCCCCCGCGAGCTCTTCTTCCTTGGCGGGCTCGAACGGGTCTCGGCCGTCTTCCCAGAAGCGGCACCGAAGGGCGAGCTCCCTGTAGAACGCGAGCTCGGCGTAGAGCCACTCGGCGCCGAGCCACGTCTCGCTCGCGTGCTCGGCGTGCGCGAGCCGCCACCCGGCGACGTCGGCCCCCGGGCCGCGCGGCGCGGGCACCGGGCAGTCTCCCTCGAGGTCGGTCGCGAGGCGCTCGATCGCGTCCTTCACGAGCGCGGGGTAGTCGCGATTGCGCTCGATCACCTCGCGCGCAATCCGCGGCACCCGCACCTGCATGCTGTAGCGGGCGAACGCGTTCGAGCCGTCGGTCCGGAGCGGGCGGGGGCGAGAGCGGGGGCGAGAGCGGGAGCGAGAACCTGAGCCGGCGCCGGACGGTGAGTCCACGCCCCGTCCCTTAGCATTCCTGGTCTCCAGCCGGGCTTTCGTGGTACGTCGGTCGGCGCATGCACGTGCTCGTCGCCGGCGGGGCCGGTTATATCGGCTCCGTCTTCGTGCCGCTGCTGCTCGAGCGGGGCCACCGCGTCACGGTCGTCGACCGCCTCTACTTCGGCGACACGCTCGGCCGCGCCCGCGAGCGTCACGGCGAGAAGCTGCAGATCGCCCGGGCCGACGTGCGCAGCTTCGACCGCGCGCTGCTGAAGTCCGTCGACGCCGTGGTCGATCTGTCGGGCATCTCGAACGACCCGTCGTGCGAGCTCGAACCCGACCTCACGAACAGCGTCAACGTCGAGGGCGCAAAGCGCCTCGCGGTCGCTGCGCTCGAGCACGGCGTCAAGTGCTACCTCTTCTCGTCGTCGTGCTCCGTGTACGGGCACGGCGAGGGGCTCGGCCTCACCGAGGCGAGCGTCCGGCACCCGGTATCGCTCTACGCGCGCGCCAAGGCCGAGGTCGAGGACTTCCTCTTCGATCTCGGCAAGTCGCGCGGCGAGCGGCGCGCGATGACGGTCACGTGCCTTCGCCTCGCCACCGTCTTCGGGCTGAGCCCGCGCATGCGCTTCGACCTCGCCATCAACGTCATGACGAAGAACGCCTACGTGCATCGCCGCATCATGGTCGACGGAGGCGGGCGCCAGTGGCGGCCCTTCGTTCACGTGGGCGACGTGGCCCGCGCCTTCGAGCTCGCGATGACGAGCGAGGCGAGCAAGGTCGCCGGCGAAGTGTTCAACGTCGGGTCCGACGCGAGCAACGTCCAGATCCTGAACCTCGCCTTCCGCGTGCGCGACGCGGTCCCCGGCACCGAGGTCGTTCACGCGCCCACCGATCCCGATCTACGCGACTACAACGTGGCGTTCGACAAGGTGCAGCGCGTCCTCGGCTTCAAGGCCGAAAAGAGCATCGACGACGGCATCCGCGAGGTGCTGGGCGCCCTGCGCGACGGCCTGGTCGATCCCGAGGAGCGCCGGCACTACACGCTGCGCCAGTACATGTTCCTGCGCGAGGCCGAGCGCGCGCATCGCGAGCTGTCGATCGAGGGCACGCTCCTCACGCATGCCTCGCATGCCTCGCACGCGCCGCGCGCGAGCGGCCGCCAGGGAAGCCGAGAGGCGTGAGGGGCCCGCGCGCGCGATGACCGGCAAAGTCGAGTTCTACCGGCACCAGCTCGGCGAAGACGAGGCATCGTCGTGGCGGCGGGTGCTCGATACCCTCTTTCTCACGCTGGGACCGCAGGTCGCGGCGTTCGAGCAGGAGCTCGGGCGCTATCTGGTCCGCGGGCGCGAGGGCCCGAGCGGCGGCCAGAACGACGGCAAGCGCGCGGACGAGGCCCTGCGCTCGACCGCTCCCCACATCGTTGGAACGAACGCGTGCTCGATGGGGCTCCTCATCGCGCTCCGCGCGCTCGATGTGGGCCCGGGTGACGAGGTCATCACGACCCCGATGACGTTCGCCGCCACGGCCAACGCGATCCTGCATCTCGGAGCGACGCCGCGCTTCGTGGACGTCGAAGCGGCGACGGGCCTCATCGACCCGGCGGCCGTTCGCGCGGCAGTGGGGCCGAACACGGTCGGCATCCTGCCCGTGCACCTCTACGGGCAGCTCGCCGACATGAAGGCGCTTCGCGCGATTGCCGACGCGAACAAGCTCTTCATCGTCGAAGACGCGGCGCACGGCGTCGAGATGGAGCGCGACGGGGTTCGGCCGGGCGACCTCTCGGAGGCCGCGGTCTTCTCGTTCTACGCCACCAAGAACCTCACCTGCGGAGACGGCGGCGCCGTGGCCACCCGGGATCCCGCCATTGCCGATCGGCTGCGCCGGCTGCGAAACCACGGCGTCAGCAAGGCCGCGACCGAACGCCACGGCAACGCGTACCAGCACTGGGACCTCACCGAGCTCGGGTACAAGGCGAACCTCACGGACCTCGACGCGGCCCTCCTCCGCCCGCAAATTGCGCACCTCGAAGAGAAGCGGGCGCTCCGCGAGGCGGTGGCCGTGCGCTACGAGTCCCAGCTCCGCGAGCGCATCGCCGACCTGGCGTCGCCCGTCCCGCTGAGTCCCGGCGGGCTCAAGGTCCCCTGGCTCATCGAGCGCCGCGGGCGCAGCACCCACCATCTCTTCACTCTCCACGCGCGGCCCGCCGACCGCGACGCCCTCCTCTCCAAGCTCGGGGCGGCGGGGATCGGCACGGCGGTGAACTACCGCGCCATTCATCTGCTGACCTACCTGAGCGAGCTTCTCCGGCTGCCGCGCGGCTCGCTACCGGTCGCCGAAGAGATGGGCGACCGTACGATCAGCCTCCCGATGTACCCGACCCTGGCACGCGAAGACCAGGATCGCGTCATCGAGGCCGTCGCCAGCTGCTGGTGAGCCGCGGGCGACCCTAAACGGCGGGCGCTCATCGGGCCCTCGAAGACGCGCTCACCGCGATGACCGCGCTCCTCGGCTGAGCGGGCCGGCGCGGCTGGCGCGGAAGCAGGTCCGATCGTGGTCGTCGACGAGACCGCACGCCTGCATGAACGCGTACATGATCGTCGAGCCCACGAAGCGGAATCCCTGCTTGATGAGCGCCTTGCTCAGCGCGTCCGACTCGGGCGTCTTCGCGGGAACGCCCGCGCCCGGCGCGCGCACCCGGGGTGTCCCGCCGACGAACGACCAGACGAACACATCGAGCGACGCGTGCTCGCGCTCGAGAGCGACCAGCGCGCGCGCGTTCGAGACGGTCGACTCGATCTTGAGGCGGTTGCGGACGATGCCTTCGTCGAGCATCAGGCGCTGCACGCGCCGGGCGTCATAGCGGGCGATCTTCACGGGGTCGAAGCCGTCGAAGGCGCGCCGGTAGTTCTCGCGCTTGCGAAGGATCGTCATCCACGACAGCCCCGCCTGGGCGCCCTCGAGGACGATCATCTCGAAGAGCTTTCGCTCGTCGTGAACGGCCACGCCCCACTCTTCGTCGTGGTAACGGATCGACAGCGGGTCGTCGCCGACCCAGCGGCAGCGGACAGGCTCCTTCGGCATCGCGTGGCGAGGTTAGCCGGCCGGGAGTAGCGTGGCGACCGTGACACGCCGCGCCTGGTCTTCGATCGCGCTCGGCGCGGCGCTCGCGGCATGCAACGGGCCGCGGTCGTCGGCCGGCGACGCGCCCGCTCCATCGGCGAGCGTCGTGTCGATCGGGGTGGCGCTCGGGACGTGCAGCGACCGCGCGCAGTGCGAGGCCGAGTGCGACGCGGGGTCGGCCGACCGGTGCCGTCGCCTCGCGGCCTCGTACGCGTTCGGCGAGGGCGTCTCGAAAGACGAGGCGCGCGCGACCGCTCTTTACGAGCGCGCGTGCGACATGAACGACGCGCCGGCGTGCGTCTTCGCGGGGCAGATGCACGAGTACGCCCATGGCGTCCCCAAAGACGACGCGAAGGCGACGGCCCTTTATGCGCGGGCGTGCCAGGCGGGGTGGGCCGCCGGTTGTTACAACCAGGCGATCATGCTCGAGAACGGTCGCGGCGTGGCGCCCGATCGGGAGAAGGCCGCGGCGCTCTACGAGGCGGCGTGTCGTGCCGGCGCGAAGCTCGCCTGCGACAAGGCCAGGGCGCTACGGGATGCGCCGAGCGCTGACGGGCGCTGACGGAGACGAGATTCGTCACTAGACTGTCCGTCACGATGGTGGCCGCACCTGCCAAAGACCTCGGCGCCCAACCGCCGCCTCCCCCGCCGGGCGAGGTGCGAATGGTCATCCACGGCGTCTCGTGGAAGGACTACGTCATCGCGCGCGAGGCGCTCGACGGACCTGGCCTGCGAATGGCGTTCTGCGAAGGCGAGCTCGAACTGATGAGTCCCTTACGACCCCACGAAGAGTGGAAGAAGAACGTCGCGCGCCTCGTCGAGCTCTGGGCGCTCGAGCGCGACGTCCCCCTCTACGGCTACGGATCGACCACGTTCAAGAACGTGGCACGGGAGCGCGGGGTCGAACCCGACGAGTGCTACTGCGTCGGCGCCGCGATGAGCGAATGGCCACAGATCGTGGTCGAGGTCGTGCACACGCACCCGTTCGCGATCGATCGGCGGCGGCTCTACTCGGCGCTCGGCGCGCCCGAGCTCTGGATCTTCGAGGGCGGCGCGTTCGCCATCTGGCGCCACGACGAGGGCGCTTACCAGAGGGTCGAGCGAAGCGCGCTCTTGCCCGAGCTCGATTTCGAGCGCCTCGCGCCCTTCGTCGTTCGCACGGATCAACACCAGGCGTTGAAGGAGTGGCGAGAGGTCTCTCGCGCGCGGTAGACACCTCCTCGTCATGCGACTCCCTGCCGTCGTCCTCGAAGGCACCTCGGTGCGACTCGAACCTCTCGACCCGCGCCACTTCGACGCCGTGCTCGAGGCGGCGCTCGGCCATCCGGAGATCGGGCTCTACTCGCCGGTCCGCTCGAACAACCAGATCTCTCGCGTGAGGCTGGCGTGGACGTCGACCTGGGGCCAGAAGGTCGACGTCCACCGGGACACGTGGGCGAGCTTGTAGCCGAGCCGCCCCTCGAGGAGGGCGTGGAAGTAGTTCCGCGAGTCGAGGTCGCCTTCGATGCGCGCCTGGCCCGGCGACAGCGTCTGCCCGGTCGATGCGGCCCACGACGGTTCGACGAAGTACCGGAGGCTCCAGATCGCCGGCTGGATGATGAAGCGAGGCCTCCGCGCTTCGACGTTGGAGAAGCGGTCACTCACCTCGGTCACGCCGAGGATCGGGTTGCGGCCCTCGACGCCGTCGACGTCGACGCGCCGGATCCTGGCGTCGGCGGGCAACCGTGGGAGATGGACGTTGCTGCCGTAGATCTCGATCGCGTCGCCGGGCCGCACGCGTTCGCGCATCCAGCGCTCGGCGTCGTATCGAGGGTCGAGGATCATCGCGACGTCGACCGCGACGCACTTGAACAGGGCGTAGAGCAAGACGGGCGCGACCCCGACGGCGAACGCCCAGCGACGCGTCGCCGCGAAGCGCGCGTTGAGCTCGTCGAGAGCGAGGCCCGCGTACACTCCGAAGAGCACCATCTGCGGCAGCGCGAAGCGGTGCTCCGATCGGCGCGCGCTCATGTCGAACGTCACGATGAACGAGACCGCGGCGAAGAGCGGCACGAGGCCCGCGGCGCGCCGGGCTCGATCGGGCGCCCGGCACGCGACCACGACGCCGGCGGCCGCGAGCAGCGCGAAGGCCCAGGGATAGAACTGGTCGAACGATAGAAGCGTGTCGGACGCGACCTTGAGCCGGCCGGCCCAGGTGGGCGGGTAGTAGGCGAAGTCCTGGCTCGCCGGGCCCAGGAGGTACGCGACCCGGTCGCGAAAGCCGGCAGGGTTCGTCACCGCGCCGTCGATGACGAGAAGCAGCGGGAGGCCGATGGCGATCCCGAAGCCGAGCTCCCTGAGGAGCGCCGGCGTCAACCGCCGCGCCTCCGGGTCGAGCACGAGCCAGGCGCCGAGCGAGAGCGGCACGCCGAGGACGAAGAGCGCGTACGCCTGATCTTTCGTCGCGACGCCGAGCGCCGCGAAGACCATCGCCCTCCGGAGCGAGCGCGGCGCGCGACGGGCGACGGCGTGCACGAGCCATCGAAGCGCGAGGACGGACCAGAAGAGGTACGGGACATCGAGGTTGGTGGTCTGCGAGTAGTAGGTCAGAACGGCGTTCAGGCCGCACGTGACGGCCACCCACGCCCCCGCTTGCCCCGCTTGCCCCGCTTGCCCCGCTTGCCCCGCTTGCCCCGCTTGCCCCGCTCGTCCCGCGCGCCCCGTTTGGTCCGTTTGGTCCGTTGGCTCGCCTTCTCGCAGGAGCGTCCCGATCGCGGCGAGGTTCCAGAGGAGACCCAGCGACAGGGCGATCGCGATGGCCCTCGCGATGACGGCCATCGCCGTCATCGTCGGGACGCCGATGAAGGTGTGGACGACGGCGGCGGGCACGAGCGCCGGCGCGCGCGCGATCGCCGACAGCCAGACGGGCGCCTCGGCCAGCGTGAGGAGCAAGAGATGGAAAGGCGGGTACGTGTAGTGGTGCCCAGGCCAGTACGTGTCGAGGACGCCCACGAGGAAGTCGCGCGGCGCGACGCCGTCGTTGTCCCACCCGTCGTACGAGGGCAGGCCCCAGGTGAGCCCGGTCAGCCGCAAGAGCAGCGCGGCGGCGAGTACCTTGCCGAGAGGCGTTCGCCAGAGAGCGAGCCCGCGTTCCTTCAGGGCGTGCAGCTTCACGCCGAGCGCGCCGAGTCTGACGCCATGGTCAAAAGAGCCCGATCGCGAAGTGGAAGGCGCCGAAGTCTTCGAACGGCCGCCGCGTCACGTTGATGCCATAGTCGAACACGAGCGGGCCCACCGGCGTGTCGACCCGGATGCCGGCGCCCACGTCGGCGCGGAGCCGGAAGTCGGTCACCGCGTCGGCGGGGTCGAGGTACAGGTTCCCGAAGTCGGCGAACACCGCGGCGTTGAGCGGCGCGCGGATCGGGAAGCGAAGCTCGAAGCGCGGGTTGACCATGAAGTTGCCGCCGCGAAGGGGGATGAGGCAGTTGGAGCTCGAGCTCACGCACAGACCCTTGTTCTGCGGCTGCGCGATCTGGTTTGCGTACTCCTGCGGCATGAACGTGTCTTGCAGCCACCCGCGCATCGAGTCGAAGCCGCCCATGAAGAAGAGGCGATCGGGGTACGTGCAGTAGCCGCCCGGCGCTTGCTGGCTGTTGGGGCCGGCGTTGTTGAAGTCGCAAGCGGCGACCTTCACGTTCTCGCCGAGGCGGAGCTCGGCGGCGAACGAGATGCTCTTCGTGATCGGGATGTAACCGGCGACCGTCTGCGTCATGCGAACGAAATGCGCCGTCGCCTGGGGCGCGTCCGGAACCGCGGCCCCGCCCGTGGTGGGGCACAGGGAGCCCGTGAGCGTCGCCGTGTTGGGCTTGACCGCCGAGCCTTCGGGGAACGAGTTGACCAGCTCGCCGCCGAGGAACACGTACGTTCCGCTGTGCGCGTTGAACGCGTTGTCGCGCCGGTCCCACGCGACCGAGAGACGCTCGGCGACCACGAAGCTCTCGCCGTCGGGCACCCGAAGGAGCGCCGCGAGCTGCGAGTCGAAGCCGTTCGGGTTGCACGCGAGGTACGCCTGGATCGAGTTGAACTGGAAGAGGCGAACGTCGTTGTCCTCGAGGCTCTGACCGATCGCGACCTGGAACTCGCGGCCCGGCCGGTAAATGAGCGTCCCCGACCCGGAGACCTTGTCGAGCGTGAAGTCGCGCTCGAGGTCGCGGACGTAGATCGCATCGGCCTGCGCCCGAACGAGCGGCCCGAGGCCGATGTCCGGGAACGCGCCGCTCAGCGTGATGCGCCGCGCGAGGCGGTCTTGCACTTGCTGGTAGTTGGCCTCGACCTGGTTATCGAGGATCAGGAAATCCGGGAGGTACGAGAGCTGGACGCGGAACGTCGCCCCGATGGCGTACCCGAGGATGTTTCGCTCGTCGTACTCGAGCGTCCCGCGAACGCCCTCTCCCGTCGAGAACCCGGGGCTGAGCTCGAGGTAGTGGCCGGGCCTCTCGACGAGATCGACGACCACGTCTTTGGTCCCCTGCGGGACGTACGGCTCGGCCAGGCCCACCGTGATGCTCGAGAAGACCCCGAGCGTCGCGATCCGCTCTTGCGTGTGGCGCACGTCGCTCGCCCTGTAGGGCTTGCCGACCTCGAGCGCGATCCGCCGCCGAACCACGCTCTCGCGGGTGCTCGCGAGCCCCCGGAGCACGATCGCGTGCACGATGACCTGGTCGCCCTCGGTCACGTCGAAGCGCACCCGGGCCCGCGTGTTGTCGGCCGAGGGCTCGAGCGTGTACTTGACGTCGACGTAGTAGTACCCGAGCTCCTTGTACCAATCGACGACGCGCCGGCGCGCGTCTTCGAGCTTCACCGTGCTCACGGGATCGCCGAGCGCCACCTGGGCCGCGTCGGCGACGTCGTGCTCGCTCGCGGTCTTCACGCCGGTGAACGCGATGTCCCAGAGGCGCGTCCGCGGCCCGAGCTTCACGGGGATGACGAGCTCGACCCGCGAAGCGCACTCCACGCCGTCGGCCAGGTCGGGCCGGCAGGTCAGCGCCGGATCGAGGGGCTCGGTCGGGAGCGGCAGCCCCGACGGGTCGTACTGGCAGATCTCCGGCGGCGCCGGCGGCAACGGGAGCGGCCGGCACCGCCCCGGCGGCGAGCGCGGATCGCACGCCGCGCGGACGAGGCCGATGGGGCCCGCCTGCGCGTGGAGGAAGCCTTCGTTGCGATAGAGCTCCTGGACGTGCTCGACGGCGCGCTCGTACGTGTCCGCGACGTAGGTGGCGTCCGGACGCAGATCGAGCGGCACCGCCGGCGCCCCCGTGGGCACCTGACCCGCGCCCGAGCCGATGGTCGCGTCGACGCCGCGCGGATTCGGGTCGACCAGGAGATCCGCGCCGGGCAGCTCGTCGTCGAGGTAGCTGTCGATCTCGGTGCCGATCGCGCCCGACGAGCGCGGACCTCCCGAAGAGAGGTTCTTGATCGCGTCGAGCTTGAGGCACGGGTACCGCCGGCCCACGACGCGCACGCGCTTGTGCTCGTCGATGCGAAAGAGCAGGAGCCGGACCGGGTCGCTGCCGCCCCGGACCTCGAGGCGGACCTCGACGTCGAGGAAGCCGCGCTTCTCGTAGAAGGCGCGCAGCTTGTCGGCCAGGTGCCCGGGCGAGCGGTCGGTCTCGGTCTCGAGGCCCAGGGCCGCCGTCAATACGTCGCCGTCGTAGTGCTCGTTGCCCTCGAACGCCGGCACGAAGAGCGGCCCCGCGTCGATGCGCACGCGCAGCGTCACGTGGCCGCCGGGCGGGGAGACGACCCACACGAGATCGTGAGAGACGCCGGCCGACGACCAGCCCCTCGCGCGAAGGGCCTGCTCGAGGTTCGCGTCGGCCTGTTCGAGCGTGGGCTCGTCGGCGCGGTCGTTCACGCCCGGGCCGTACGAACCCGCGAGCTTCTCGACGCGGTCGGGCTGCGCGCCGAAGGCATAGAAGCGGCGGTCGCCGATGAGGCGCGGCGCCCCGGGCGCCACGTCGAGCAGCACGAGGGTGCGCGTGGGATCGTCGGTGTCGCGCATCCGGATCCGCGCCTTGGCCGAGGGGTAGCCGTGGAGGGCGAAGGTGCGCTCGATGCGCTCGACGATCGGGTCGAGATCCGTGCCCACGATCTCGCCGCCCTCGGAGAGGCCGGCGTTGCGGAGCAGCTCGTCGAGATCGAGTCGCGCGCCGTGAAGGTCGACCTGCAGCCGATCGACGAGCTTGCGAGGCACGACGCGCGCGGTGACGAGGACACCCCCGCCCTCGTCGGCAACGGCGACGCGGCCGCGCGCGAACCTTCCGCTCCGGAGGAGCTCACGCAGGACCGCGCGCACCCCGCCGGCCGTGACGGGGTCGCCCGGCTTGAGGACGGTGACGGCCGGGACCTCGACGTCGTCCCATACGTTGCCCTCGAGCACGACTGCGACGCGCGTGACCAGGCGGTTCACGAAGCTCGTGAGATCGGCAGGCGGTTCGAGGACGGGCGTCTGGGCTGCGGTCTCGGCCGGTGCCGGGAGCGGGATCGGCAGCACAGTCGGCGCGGCCGGCGCGGCCGGCGCGGCCGACGCGGTCGACACGGCCTGGGCGCGCGCCACCGCCGACCCCAGGCCGACGACGAGCCCGAGCGGCAGCGCGAACGCCAGCCAGCGCGCTACGACGTGGGCGAGGAAGCGCATCCGCCCTCGAGTGCTTACTCGAACTCGAGCCGCCAGCGAAGATCCATACCGATGTTGCCGAGCGTCGACGACGAGACGTCGTTGATGTTGTCGTACGAGCCCTGAACGCTCAGCCGGTTGTTCAAGCGCCACTCGATGTTCGAACGGAGCTCCCGGTCCTCGCTGAGCCCCGCGGTGACGCTGGCGCGGAGATCGTTGGTCAAGCGCTTGCCGACGGTGAGCTGCGGCTCGGTCTTGCCGGTGACGGTCGAGTAGGCGCTCCCGAACCGGAAGTCGTCGATGATCGGGATCGCCTGCTTGACGGCCCGGTCGGCGCCGCTCGCCGCGCCGAGGGCGTTGAGCGCGAGGCTCGTGCCGATGCTGCTCGCCTGGAGCTGATCGAGCTCGGCTCGCGTCATCCCGATGGTCAGGAGCAGCACGATGTCTTCCTGCGACAGGGCCGGCTCGCTCGTCATGTCGACGCGCAGGTCGTCGGCGTCGCCGTAGGCGTGCAGCGTGATCCTCCACAGCGCGCCGCCGCGCGTGGAGCCGGTCGATGCCGCCGACGACCCCCCGGTCGTGCCCGCGCCGGCCGCGGCGCCCGAGCTGGTGTCGCTGTAGCGGCGGTACTCGGTCACGGCGGTAATGTCGACGTTGGGTGCGACGCGCGTGGGGTCGTCGAACCGGATGAGCGCTTGCCGCACCTCGAACTCGTTCGTCTGGAAATGGACCCGACCGCCGGGCAGCGCGCGAAGGCCGCCCCGGAGCCCCAGGCGCTGGTTGGTTCCCGTGACCTCCAGCGTGCCCGAGTCGATCCCGAGCTGCACCTCGACGAGGTTGTTCTTGATGGTGATCGGCGTCGCGGCGCGCACGCGAAGGTCGAGGGCGAGCGCGTCGAGCGCCGGATCGTAGGCGTTGATTTCCGTGCGCTTCGCCCGCGTGCCGAGCGAGGCGATGTTCGCGCTCATCGAGATCGGTCGGGTGTATTCGAGCGAAGCGATGGTCACGTCGCCGGTGAGGCGCGGGATCGCGCCTGCCGCGCCCACCTGGACCTGGGGATCGTAGGTCGCGCGCAGATCCGCGTCGCACAGGGCCTTCACGCCGTCGGTCCGGTTGTAGTGCACGCCACGCACCGCGATGCGCGAGTCGAGCGCGCCGACCGCGAAGCCACGCACGGGGATCGAGCCGTCGAAGGAGATGGTCCCACCGCCGAACTCGCCCGTGCCCGCCGCGGCGAGCTCGCTTGCGCTGGCGCGGAGATCGATCTTGACGTTGGTGATTGACCCGGGAAGCCCGTGAATCTCGAGGTCGTCGGCCGTCACCACCAGCTCGCCGGCGATCGTCGGCGCGGCCGGGCTGCCGGTGATGCGAAAGGCGCCTTCGAGCTTGCCGCTCGCGCTGTCGACCTTGGGCACGATGCGCGGCAAGACCGCCAGGTCGATGGGCTCGAGGCGAGCATCGAACGCCAGGGTCGGGTCGCGGGTGACCTTCGTGACGCCACCGGTGAGCACGAAGCCGCCGCGAAAGCCGGTGTCGGCCGCGGCGCCGTTCGGTCGGCCCGCTTCGAGCGTGACCTCGAGCGGCGGCACGGTGAGCGTGTCGTCGGCGAGCTCGATCGGATCGCGCGGCGGCCGGAGCGTCACCTTGTCGCCGCCGCGCGAAGCGAAAGTGGGGCCGAGCAGGACGCGGCCTCGGGCCTTCGACGGCGCGTCGAGCGGCAGATCGTCGAGAATGAGCTCGCCCCAGAGCTGCCCCACGACGGCGCCCCCGGCGAGCTGCGGCGCCTCGTCGCCGTCGCTCTTCACCGGGGCCGAGACTCCGATCACCGCGCCGAGGTCCACGCCACGGAGCGACGCTCGCCCCGAGACGTGCGGCGCCCGAGCGCGCGTCATGACCACGTCGCGGAGGTGAACGGTCTGCCCGAAGAGATCGCCGTTGAGGGTCCACTCGCCGTGCGACGCCGTATCCGCGCGGAACGCCCGGGGGTCGAACGGGGGACCGATGGACGCGCCGCACCTCGTCTTCCCGATGCTGCGTTTCTGCTGGGGCATCCGGTGGGTCATGGCCAGATCGAGGTGGGACCCTTGCAACGAGACGTCGCGCATCCGCACGGCCGTGACGTCGACTCCCGCGCGCGCCACGAAGCCGGCGTCGGGGAGGAAGTCGTCGAGGTTGCCCGTGACGCGGGCGACGCCCGAGAGGCTCCCGCCGATCCCGACGCCGAGCGACCCGAGCGCGTCGATCCGCGAGATCGGGACGCCCTCCATCAAGACGTTGGCCGCGAGGGCGCCGCCCCGACGGATCGACGCCGAGCCCAGGATGGTGCCGCTCGCCGCCGTGCGCAGCCTCGCGGCGGCCGGGACCTTGGCGAGGACGAACGACCGCATGTCGAGGTCGGCGCCGGCGATGCCGCGCTCGCGGTCGTACCAGCGCATCGACATGTCGGCGTCGCCTTGCGCGAACTTCTCGCCGTAGAGGGTGACGTCGCGCAGATGGCCCCTGGCGCCCACGGCCACGTAGCCGCCGCCGCAGGCGTCTTCCGGGCCGCCGAGCGCGACGTGGACCTCGGCGCGCGTCGCCATCGTCGCGTCGAGGCCGTCGAAGCGCGGGTCTTCGTCGAGCGCGAACATCGAGAGCACGTCCCGCAGGCCGAGCCCTCCGCTCGTGGCGACGGCGTCGACGACGAAGCCGCCCCCGCCCCCGAAGCGCAGCGTGGCCGTCGGCACCTCGTAGGGGCTCTCGCGGCGCTTGGCGCGGACGCCGGTGATGCCGACCTCGGGCTTTCTCACGTCGACGTCGAGGTGCCCCGCGCTGAGGTCCCCGAACGCGACGTCCGCGACCGAGAAGCCGGTGAGCGACGTGATGTCGCCGACCGGCTTCGGGTTGTTGAACACGCCGTCGACGTGCGCGCTGGCGACGAGCTTGCCGCGCATCGCCACCGGCCCAATCGGCGAGATGTCGTCGAGGTTCGCTTCGATGCGAGGCACGTCGACGCGGAGGTCGTTGTGAAAGCCGATCGAGCAGAAGCCGCCGTCGAGGCGCGAGTGGGGCAGGATCGCCCTCACGTCGCTGAACTTGAGCGCCTCCGGTCGCACGGCAAAGTGGGCCGCGAGCTGCGCTTCGGAGAACCCGAAGAGCCGCTCGCGCGCGCGGTCTTCGGCGGGCCGGTCGTAGACGCCGAACGAGTACGTCTTGGCGGTGAAGTCGCCGTCGATCTTCAGCGGCGAGAAGGTGCCCGCGATCGACGGAGCGTGGATCTCTCGAAGCTCCCAGCCGACCCACGAGCTCGGGTGCACGCCGAGATCGCGCATGAGGGCGGTGAAGTCGACTCCGGTCGCGTCGAGCCGCGTGTGCTGGAGGCGCCCTCCCTTGCCGAACGGGTCGATCACGGTCTCGGAGAGCACGAGGGTGCCTCCCGCGAAGCGAAGGGTGGTCTTCGGGCTCTGGATGACGTTGCCGCGAATCGTGAGCTCGCTCGTGAGGTCGTGGGCGAAGGCGTACTGATCGAGCCGCACGTCGTGCGCTTCGACGGTCCCGCTCAGATCGGGCAGGATCGTGTCGTCGGCGTAGCGCACGTCGGCGTCGACGCCGACCCAGCCGTCGGTCTCCGGCAGCGCCACGGCGCGCTCGGCGAGCCCGATCGGGGCCCGCAGGTGCACGTGACCGTCGACCGCCGGGAGGCTCCCGTCCGCCTTGGGAAACACGACGTGAAGGTGCCCGAGCGAGACCTCGACGCGACGCTTGTCGCTCGCGGGGAGATCGCACGGAGGAGCCGTGTGCGGGGCCGCGTCGAGATCGGCAGACCCGATCGCCTGGAAGCGACGGACCAGCAACGAGTCGGGCTCGATGCGGACCCGGCCCTCGATGGCGCAGAGTGCATCGTCGTCGCTGGCAATCGAGCCGTCGACCCGCGTGCGAGGCCGCTCGACGTTCGCGCGGCCGATCCGGAGCGCCGTCTCGAACGACACGCCGAGGTCGGGGTCGTCGTCGGCCGTGACGTCGAGGTCGATCGACTGCGCGGCGACCCGGACCCCGTCGAGCTCGAGCGCGACCGCCCCGTCGGTGACGGAGAACGTGTTGAACGGCGCGTGGAGGGGGCCCTGGCGCCTGGCGCTGCTGCCCTGGCCCTTGACGGCCAGGTTGAGGAGCTTGCCGTCGCGGATCACGGCGCGAATGCGGGGGACGTCGAGGTCGATCTGATCGATGGCGAGCTTGCCGGCGAGGAGCGCGAAGAGGCGCGGGCGGAGGGCCACGCGGTCGCACACGACCGCCGGGTCGCCGCCGTCGCTCGACTCGACGCGGACCCGATCGAGCTGCACGGCCAGAGGCCAGACGCGGATCGACGGCGCGTACGTCGCGACGATGCCCTGCTCCCGGAGCAGGCGTTGCGTCTCGGTGGCCGCCCAGCCGCGCGCCCACGCCGACCGGACCACGAGGGTGGCGGCGAACGGCAGGAGCCCGATGAGCGCCAGGCCCGCGCAGAGCACGCGCGCGAAGGCCCGCCCCCAATCGCGGCGCCGTCGCCCGCGACTGCCACGCACGGGCGCGCGCGTCGGAGACGGGCTTTCGAGGGACGTCGTCATCGGGCGAACGGGGGGTTCACTCTAGCCGGGGGGTCGAGCGGCGGCCCACTCCGGGCCGAACACCCCGACGAGCCGTACGCGGAACCCGCCTACACGGTGACGACTGGGTGAGCCAATGGGTGAGCCAAGGGATGGATAACGCTTGGCTATTTAATGACGGGCGGGAGCCACGGCCGTCGCGCGCGCGGTTCGGCTATACCCCGCAGTCGATGCGGCGCTCGACCCCCGGCCTGCTCGGCGCCCACGAGCTCGTCGACGCCCGGATCGCGCGGGCCGAAGCGCGCGACCCCGAGACGGTGGTGCGCGCGCTCGAGCCCCTCGTGACGGAGGCCCGGTGCGCGCGCCTTCGCGAGATCATCGGCCGCCGACTCGCCAGCGTGTCGGTGGTCTTCGACAGCCCCTACGACCCCCACAACGGCGCCGCGGTCGTGAGGTCGTGCGAGGCCTTCGGGGTCCAGCAGCTCCATATCGTGGAACGGCCCGGAACACCGTTCGCCATGGCGCGGTCGGTGGCGCGCGGGGCCGAGAAGTGGATCGACGTGGCCTGCCATACGGCGGCGCCGACGGTGATCGCGTGGGCCAGGGCCCGGAGCATCCCGCTGGTCGCGACCCACCCGGACGGCGAGCTCTCGCCGGACGACCTGGCCCGGATGCCGCGCGTCGGCGTGGTGCTCGGCAACGAGCGCGAGGGGATCCACGCCGAGCTCGCCTTGGCCTGCACAGCGCGCGTGCGCGTCCCGATGCGCGGCTTCGTCGAGAGCCTCAACGTGAGCGTGACGGCCGCTATTCTGCTTCACGCGGCGACCCAGGGGCGGCAAGGCGACCTCGACCCGGCGACCCAGAGGCGCCTCTACGCCCGCGGGCTTTACCTGTCCGTTCCCCACGCGGAAGACGTGGTCGTTGCGATGCTTGGCCACTCGCCTTAGGTTCGGCTGCGCTGGAGCACGATGGCCGCCGAAGATCTTTACGCCGTTCTCGGCGTCCCCAGAACCGCCGACGCCGATGTCGTCAAGAAGGCATACCGCAAGCTCGCGGGTCACCTTCATCCCGACAAGAACCCAGGGAACAAGTCGGCCGAGTCGCGCTTCAAGCAGGTGAACCACGCCTACGACGTGCTCGGCGACGCGAAGAAGCGGAAGCTCTACGACGAGTTCGGCGAAGATGGGCTCCGCGAGGGCTTCGACGCCGAGCGGGTGCGGGCCTACAAGAGCTGGTCAAACCGGCAAGGCGGTGGTGGCGGCGGTGGCGGCGGGCGCGAAACGTTCAGCGGGGCCCAGAGCTTCGACCCCGAAGACCTCTTCGGCGCCAGCGCGGGGGGCGGCTCGGCCGGCTTCGGGGATCTGTTCGGCGACCTGATTGGCCGCCAGCGGCGCCAGCGGGGGCCGGTCAAGGGCCCGGACCTCGAGAGCGAGATCACGATCGACTTCCCGTCGGCGGTTCAGGGCGCGACCCTCGAGCTGCACCCTCAGGGCACCGGCGGGAACCCGGTGACCGTGCGCATCCCGGCCGGCGCGAGCGAGGGCAGCCGCGTTCGCATCAGCGGTCAGGGTGGACCGTCGCCCAACAACGGGCAGCGCGGCGATCTCGTGCTCACCGTCCACGTGACGCCGCACCCCTACTTCCGGCGCGAAAACGACGACCTTCACCTCGACCTCCCGATCACGGTGGCCGAGGCCTACCACGGCGCGAAAGTGCCCGTGCCCACGCCCGACGCGAGCGTGAACCTGAAGGTGCCCAAGCGCACGCAGAGCGGGCAGGTCGTGAGGCTTCGCGGCAAGGGCGTGGCGCGCAAGGGTCGCGCCGCCGGGGATCTCTACGTCCACTTCATGATCCACATCCCGACCGACGACGCGGCGGGCGAGTTCATCGATCGCCTCGCCGAGCTCCAGCAAGACGACCTGCGAAAAGACATCGCGTTCTAGCTCGGGTGTATGGACGGTCAAGGGCGGGCCGCGGCAATCACGGGCGTACGCTCACGCGCACCGCGGCGCTCCGCGCGCCGTCGACCTCGGCGACGAGCTCGTGGTCGCCCGCGCGAAGAGCCCACGACGCATCGAACGGCGCGCCGTCGCGCGCGACGCCAACCCGTTCGCCGTCGACGACGAGCGTCGCCTGGCGCGCGTGGGGCGGGGCGACGATCTGCACGTCGAGGCGCTGCGTCGCGAGCGGTCGGTCGGGATCGATGACGAAGCGCGCCCCCGGAAGCGGGTACACGATGCGGGGGCTCGACGCGTCGGCCGCGCCGGCGCCCGCGACGGCGGCAGAGTCGGGGGCCGGGCAGTTCGGAGACCACCCCGAGGGAGCCACCGGCCGCCCCGCGGCGGCGGCCCACGATGCATACTGCGGCGGGTACTGCTCGAGCACCCCCTCGTCGGTCTCGTCGCGAGCGCACGCCGCGCCGGCCCGAAGCCCGTTGCGGCGATCGATGCGTACGCGCTCGTGCATCGTGCACGGTTTGCCGCTCGAAGCCGCGCCGGCCGGGAGCCACTCGGCGATCCTGTGGGGGCAGTCGGGTCCGGCGAGCTCCCCCGAGAGCGCACAGACGTCGACCCGCTCGAGCCCGTCGTCAACTCCGCGGGACCGCGCGACGGGCAGCGGCTCGCGCGGTCGGCCGCGCATCGCCGATTCCATGATCGCGTGGAAGAGGGGCCCCGCACCGGTGATGCCGCTGACGTGGGTCATCGGAGCGCCGTCGAAGTTGCCCGCCCATACGGCGACCGTGACCGCGCGGGTGAAGCCGACCGTCCAGTTGTCGCGGTAGCCTTTCGACGTGCCCGTCTTCGCCCCCACCTCGAACGGAAAGTCGAGCACCGACTGCTCGCCGAAGGAGCCGACGCGGGCGTCGTGGTCCTTGAGGACATCGACGACGAGATCCGCGTCGCGCTCGCGCATCACTCGCCTCCCGGCGACGGGCTCGAACGAGTCCGCGCCGATCGCGCCGCCCGCGTGCTCGATGCGCGAGACGAGGCGGAGCGGTCGATCGAGGCCCCCGCGCGCCAGGGTCGCGTAGGCGCGGGCGAGCTCGAGCAGGGTGACCTCGCCGTCGCCCAGGGCCAGGCCAGGCCCGTAGTACGCCGCGTCGCGCGAGAGCGACGCGAACCCGAGCTCGTGGAGGCGTTCGAGGAGGGCCTCGACGCCGACCTGCTCGACGGTCCACACGGCGGGAACGTTCAGCGAGCTCCCGAGCGCCTCGCGCAGCCGCACCGGCCCGCGGAACCGCCCGTCGTAATCGCGCGGGGCGTAGTCGACGCCCCCTTCGACGGGGAGGTGCAGCTCGACGTCCGGCAAGCTCGTCGCGGGGTCGAACCCGACTTTTTCCATGGCGAGCTCGTAGAGCAGCGGTTTGAGCGTCGAGCCGGGCTGCCGCGCGGCGCGCACGCCGTCGTTCGAGCCGCCCGTCGCTTCGTCGAAGACATCGGGCGAGCCGACGTACGCGAGCACGTCTCCGGTCGCGTTGTCGACGACTAGCGCGCTCGCGGCGGTGACCCCCCGGGCCCCCTCGCGAAGCTTCTCCACGGTCGCCGCGACCTGGGCCTCGGCGACCCGCTGCAGCTCGGCGTCGAGGGTGGAGGCGATCCGGGAGACGGGCACCTTCCCGGCCAGCGCTTCGGCAAGACCCGGCTGAACGGCCGCGAGCCCGCCCGATACGAGCCCGGCCACGAAGTGCGGCGCGCCGAAAGCGGGCCGGCGCGATTGCGTCGCGATGGGTTCGCCTTTCGCGCGCTCGACATCGTCAGCGGCCATCCACCCCTGCGCGGCCATGCGATCGAGGACGCGATCGCGCCTTCGACGCGCGCGGTCGGCGTGGCGTGTCACCTGGTAGAGCGACGGTCCGCGCGGCAGGCCGGCGAGCAGCGCCGACTCGGCCGTGGAGAGGCTGGACACCGACTTGTCGAAGTACGCGTCGGTCGCCGCGCCAAGGCCGCGGAGGTTCGGGCCGAAGCTCGCGCGATTCAAGTACTGCTCGAGGATCGCGTCCTTCGAGAGCGAGCGCTCGATGCGGAGCGCCAGGATCATCTCACCGAGCTTGCCCCGGAGGGTGCGCGGGTGCGGTCGAACGAGGCGCGCGAGCTGCATCGTGAGCGTCGAGCCGCCGGAGACGATGCGCCGGCTCCAGAGGTCGAGCGCCGCCGCGCGCACGAGGGCCAGCACGTCGACCCCCGGATGCGCGAAGAACCGGGCGTCCTCGGCGGCGAGCATCGCTTGCCGGGTCACGGCGGGCACGCCGTCGAGCGTCACCCACCGGGCGCGCGTGCCGTCTCGGGCGCGCACTTCGCGCAGCGGCCTCCCTTCGCGGTCGGCGACGACGATGGATCCCGCCGCAACGGGCTCGCGCAGCTCGCTCGGCAGCGGCGTCCGGGCGACCGCGACCGCGACCGCGACCAGTGCCAGCGCCAGCGCCGCGACCGGGACCGCCAGCACCCGGAGGCCATTCGTCAGCAAGCTTACGATCCCGCGTCGGCCGCCAAGACGTCCGAGGCCATTCGTCAGCAAGCTTACGATCTGGTGCTTGGTGAAGGCGAACATGGGCTTACGCATCACGACTTCGGCGTGGGGCGGGCGACCTTCGGCGCCGCCGGGCCGACGGTGAAGCGGGTCGCCGCCGTTCTCCCGCGGACGTCGGGCGCGTACATGCACTCGGCGCGCGTCGGGGGCACGACGAAGTCGCCCGGGGTCGTGGCGCGGGCCAGATACTGAAAATGATAAAGCCCCGGGTCCACGTGCGGAATGAACGTGAGCACCCGGTCGTCGTGCTGCTCGCGGTGGATCCCCTCGACCTCGCGGAAGGCGCCGTAGTCGCGTCGAGGGTGCGCCTCGTCGGCCGGGTCGGGGGGCGCGCGCCGATCGAGGTCCTGACTCGCGGCGCTCGTGTCGAGCGCAAAGTCGATGGGCTCGAGGCCCGCGGGCAGCGGGTCGTCGATGACCACTTGCTCGCGCGGCTCGGCCGACTCGAGGAGGAGATCGACCAGCACGAGCTCGCCCGCGGGCGCCCGCGGCTCCGACGACTTCGGTATCACGCGCGCCGCGGCCCCGAGCTCTTCGGGGCGAAGCGCGCGCAGGCGCTTCTGCACGAAGAAGCCCTGGTCGTCGGCCCTCGACGGCAGGGCCGCCGACGCGTACGTCAGCTCCGCCGAGTAGAAGAGGGTCCCCTGTCCCGTGACCTCGAACGTCAGCGGGCGCGCTCCGCCGAGGGCGCGCTCGGCGTCGAGCGAGACGGCCTGGTCGGCGACCGAGCTGCCGTGGAACGCGCCGTCGCCGACGCGCGCGGACCCGAGAAAGACGCGGGCGTCGAAGTTCGGTGTCCCTGGTTCAGCCGCGCGCCGGTAGTCGTCGAGCGCCAGGAGGGCCCAGACGTTCTCTTGCGTCGAGCGCCACGCGCCGTTCACTCGGTGGTCGAGGAGGCCACGCGCCAGACGGGGCGCGAGCGGATCTCGCGGACGCGCCGCGACGAGCGCGCGCAGGGCGAGCGCCGTGGTCCGCGAGGGAGAGTCGAGGAAGTCCGCGTAGAGCGTGTCCGCCTCGTCGACGTACGCGGACGCGCCGTCGACGCGGACCCGGGCTTCGATTTCCTTCACCAGCGCGTCGAGCTCCGCAGCGGGCATGTGCGCGAGCGCCATGGCGTGGAGCAACACCGCCTGCGTGAAGAGCGGCCGGTGGGCCCGCGCGTCGAAGAGGCGATTCAAGTAGCCGGGATCGGCCTGACCGAGCGACGCGAGCACGTCGGCGACGAACGCCAGCGTCGCGTACGCGCGCTTCGGCTTGTCTTCGGAGCCGACGGGACCGACGTCGCCGCCGGCGACGGCTGCGCGGGGAGCGTCTCCCGTCTCCTCGGGGTCCGCGGGCTGGGCTTCGTCGCCCTCGTCGGCGCCGTCGCCGATCCGCGTTTGATCCAGCACCTGCCTCAGGTAGGCGATGCCGCTGTCGCGCGCGCCCTTGGGTACGAAGTACCCCTTCTTCGCGGCGGTCTCGACGGCCAGCATCGCGTAGGCCGACAGCCAGGGGACGACGGGGTCGTCTTCCCAGAAGCCGAAGCCTCCGCTCCCGCGCTGATGGTCGAAGAGGTCACCGATGGCCTCGTCGACGACGTCTTCGACCGTGGCGGGCATCCGGACCCCGTAGAGGCGGGCCATCTCCGGCAGCACGAGGAGCGGAAGGATGCGGCTCGTGAGTTGCTCGGTGCAGCCGTAGGGGTAGTCGATGGCGCGGTCGAAGCTCGTCTTGAGCCCGACGAGCGCGGTCGACGCGAGGTGCACTTCGAGCCCGCCCCGGTCGTTGCGGACGCCTTTCAGCTCGCCGATCGCGACGGCCGCGGCGGTCGTGGTCTCGCCGTAGATCGACGACGTCTCGATGTCGACGGGGAGCTCTACGCTCCTCTCGACCCGCACGCGATCCTTCTCGCCGGCGCCCGCGAGCGCGAACTCGAACGTCGCCTTGCCGGGCGCGTCGGCCTTCACCGGAAAGCGCACTTCGACGCTCCCGCCCTTCGGCACCTGCACGCGCCGGCTCGCGGCGCCCGCGAGCGCGACGCGCTTGCCATCGATCTGGACGTCGAGCGTGACGTCCACGGCGGCCGGCCCGAGGTCTCTCGACGAGACCATGACGCCGGCCTCGAAGGCGTCTCCCGCGCGCACGATCCGCGGCATCGCCGGGCGCGCCATCAGCTTGCGATTCGTCGTGATCGTCGCGTCGCCCGCGCCGAAGCGGTCGTCGCCCGCGACCACCGCCATGAGCCGGAACGTCGTCAGGTTGTCCGGCAGCTTGAACCTGTAGTGCGCGCGACCCTCGTTCGACGTGATGCGCCCCGCGTCGAAGTACGCCGTCGTCTTGAAGTCGGCGCGGACGTCGCTTCCCCCGCCCCCGCCGCTGCCGCCCTTGTCGTCCTGACCCGTCTCGGCGAACTCGTAGCCGAGCGGCTGGATGCGCTCGCCGTTCTTCATCGGCAGGATGCGCGCGAGCGCCTCGCGGCTCTCGAGGGAGAAGACCGCCAGGCGCTGGTCGGCCGTGAACGGCGGGAGCGGATCGGGCGTCTGGTACCCGGTGAGCATCAAGACGCCCTCGTCGACCGCATAGAAGGTGACCTCCGCGCGCGCCGCTCGGCCCTCGCGATCGGTGACCGCGACGTCGGCGTCGACCTCGTCTCCCGGGCGATACTCCGGGCGATCGGTCGCGACCTTCACCTTGAGCCGGTGCGTCTCCGGGTTCACTTCGATCGACGTGACGCCCACGCGAAAGTCGGGCGCGCCCACGTCGGCGGCGCCGGGGGCGTCGGGCGCCGACTGGACCCGACCGCGCACCAGGTGCACGGCGATGAACGCGTTCGGAAAGTACTGCGCCGACACGGGCACCTCGACGACCGGCATCGGGCCGTCGAGCGTGACCACCTTGCTCCAGAGCACGCCCGCGCGCTCGACCGTGACCAGCGCGCCGGCCCGCTTGAAGGGGTTGCGCACGAGGACCCGCGCGACGTCGCCTGCCTCGTACTGCTTCTTGTCGGTCTCGAGCTTGAGGCCGCGCGCGTCGGGATCGGCCCAGGCGACCGCCGCCGCCGGGGCGTCGGATCGGTCGTCGACCGCGTAGAAGCTCGTGCTCGCGCCGACGTCGTTGCCGCGCGCGTCCTTCGATCGCGCCCGCAAGATGTAGAAGCCCGGCTCGCGAACGGCGAGCGGGCACGAGGACGCGGCGGCCGCCTGCGCGATCGTGGTGACGTCGCACGCGCCGACGACGTCGTCGACCACGCGCGAACGGCGGCGCGGCACCGAGGCGGCCACGTCTTCGACGACGCCCGTCCACGTGCGCCGCACGAGCTCCACCTTCGCCTTCACGCCCGGCACGCGCGCGCCCTGCGGATCGAACGCGGCGATCTTCGCCGGCACGGACGCGCCGACGGCCACAAAGCGCGTCGTGGGCCGCGCCACGCCGAGGTAGAACGCGGCCGGGTGCACGCGGACCGCCGCGCGCTTCGCGACCGTCTGGTGCGTAAGGTCTTCGACCTCGGTCTCGAACGTGACGAGCTCGGGGCCCCGCATCCGCGGCAGGTCGAGGTCCACCGACGCCTGGTAGCGCCCGTCGTCGTCGAGCTGCCCGTCGTCGACGCGCAGCTCGCCGGCGTTCGGGTTGGTCTCGGGGTGATCGAGCACGTTGACCTCGTCGCTCGTCACGAAGCCCTCGGTGTGCGGCGGCTCGAACGGCGCGGAACCGCGCGACACGTGATTGTGGAGCGGCGCCGTGCCCATCGGCGCGCCGAAGAGGTACTCGGCGTGGACGTCGAACCGCGCCTTGTCGCCGCGCACGTAGTCTTGCCGGTCGGGGTCGACGCCGACCTTGAACTCGCTCGCCTTGTACGCCGCGAGCAGCACCTGCTGCTCGAACGCGTCGCCGTTCTTGCGGCCGAGCGTGGCCGCGATCCGCGCCTCGCCGAGGTGGCTCGTCTTGGGGATCGGGACGTCGAGCGCGATCTCGCCGAATGCGTCGAGCTGCGCTCGGCCATCGAAGACCGTCTCACCCTCGGCGTCGGTGACCGTCACGCGCACGGCCTCGCCCGAAACGACCTTGATGCCCGCCGCGTCGACGCGCCGGAACACGCCCCCCAGCTTGAGCGTCTCGCCCGGCCGATAGACGCCGCGATCGGTGTAGACAATCCCCGCCCATGCGCCGCGCTGCTCGAGGTCGACGTCTACCCCGCTGCGGTAGCTGGCCGCGGCCCGCTCGACCCGCTGGTAGGTCCAGTCGTCGTCTTTGCGCACGAAGAGCACGGCGGCGCCGTCGATCTGCCCTGCCTCGGTCACCGCGCTGAACCGCTCGGACGGGATCGTCGCGAGGCCCGACCCGTCGGTCGTCGTGGCATAGAGCTCGGGCTTTCCCGCCTTGCGAATGGCGACCGACGCGTTCGCGACGGGCGCGCCGTCGGAGAGCTTCGTGACCCAGACGAGCCCTCCGTAGCGACTGAGCTTCGCCGTCACGGCGAGGTCCGTGACGGTGACGAGCGACGCGGTCGGGTCGCCCATGTTGCCGGGAAGCGCGACGGCCAGGAGGGCGGCGCCGCGCGCTCCCGCCCGCGCCGACGGACCGCCGAGGAGCGCGTCGAGGTCGATGGTCTGCACGGCGCGCACGTTCTCGGGCGCCCCCGGGTTCACCCAGGTCCACGTGCGGGGCGGAGCGCTCCCGTTGCCGGTGTCGCCGGCGCCGTTCGAGGCCTTGTCGAGCCACTGGAGCACCTCGTCTTCGCGAAGCTTCGACGCCGTCATCGCGTAGCTCGGGATGTTCATCGCGCCGATCGGCACCTTGTGCCCCGCGGGTCGCGACGATTGTCCGGGTCCGCCGGCGAGCGCCTCGAGCACGTGGCCCTGCAGGCCGATCGTGAGGTCGTAGTCGAGCCGCGCCCGATGCGGACGCGGGTCGTCCGGACTCAACGCGGGGGGGCCTCGGGCGGGCTGCGGTTCGCTCGAGTCCGTGGGCTCGTCGGGCGGAGCCGCGCTCGCCGCGCTCGCGACGTTCGTCCCCGCGACGACCGGCTTCCCTCCCGCCACGAAGGGCGCCTCGGTGTCCACGTCGAAGGTGAGGTCGCGATCGAGCGCCTGCCCGAAGGCATCGCGAAGGCCGGCCGTGACCTTCAGGTGATAGCGCTTGCCGAAGTCGGGGTCGGCGGCGACGCGCTGCTCGGGCGAGGGGCCTGGCTTGCGCGCCTTCGGGTCCGGCGCGGCCGCCTTGCGGCGCGGCAGGTCGGCGGCCTTGAAGTGCGCCTTGAACTCGTCGGGATCGACCGCGTTCGTCAGCACGAGGGTGAAGTCGCGGTGCGCCTGGCACCGCGGCCCCGTCGCACGCGGGCAACGCACGTCGGCGAGCCGAATGGGGCCGTACGTGCGGAACCCGAGCGAGCGCTCGGCGGTCGTGCCGAGGGGACCGTCGCCGTGCAAGCCCTTCGCGAGGACGAGCTCGACGGCGCTGTCGTGCGGGAGCGCCTGCGCGGGCGCGAGCAGGATCACGCGCTCCGGATGCGCTCCGCTCGTGGGGTGCGAGCCTCGCACCGCGACGGGCCTGGGCGTATCGTCGGGGCGAGAGCGCGCGACGAGGCGCGCGGCGCGCTCGACCACCGCGGGGTCCATCGGCTCGTTGAATTCGATCCGGAAGGCGGTGTCGGGGCGCACGTGGGTGTCGCCCTCGGCCGGCACCGTACGCTCCACCGCGGGCCGGGCCGTCGCGAACTCGAACCGGTAGTCCGCGGCCAGCACCTCGCCGCCGAGCGAGCGCGCGCCGGCCGCGACGGTCACGTCGAACCGCGTCGACCCCGCGAGCGGCCGGTCCGGCGCGAACAGGAGCCCGTGAGTCCCCACCCATTGCCACGCGCCGGCGACCGCGCGCCCGTCTTCGGTCGTCACCGTCGCGGCAGGCAAGCCCGCGGTGCTCTCCGCGTCGGGATCGTGCGCCGCGTGATTGAAGAGGACCGTGATCGCGGGCTGTTCGAGGTCGACCACCGTGCCGCGCGGTCCCGCGAACACGACGGCGAAGGTCGTCTTCGCGTGCCCGCCGCGACCCTCGGCAGCCGGGCCGAGCGTGCCCGACACAGGCGCGTTCGGAGGGCCGCCAAAGCAGCTGAGGAGGGCGACCGCGAGCCCCAGCGGGGCCACGGCGAACAATCGGGACGTGCGCATGCGTTCGGCTCGATTCCGGGTGACAAAAGGACGGACGTCGCAGGCTATCGCGATTGCAACGCGCGACGCGACGCTCGTGAAACGCTCCGGGGCGCTCGGCGCCTTCCCTGTCCCTCGATACGAGAAAGAGATTGGCCGCAGAGGGCGCAGAGGGCGCAGAGGGCGGTTCCGGTAGGGACGACCCGTTCCACCTCACGA
>OCTA010000809.1_pt1 | contig 29077 bp, 21 predicted proteins | sample 1538991 | NCBI WGS metagenome assembly OCTA01 (sample SAMEA3539302, study PRJEB22396) | soil metagenome | biome: tundra; feature: field; material: soil | place: USA | collected 2010-05 | depth 0.15 m | reverse complement strand
TTGCCGAACGAGCGTGCCGCGCTGGGGGGTCGGAGCACCAGCCGCACGGCCACCAAGGAGAGGGCCAGCGCCCCCACGTCGACCAGATTGTGGCCGGCGTCGGCCAGCAGGCCGGACGAGTGTGCCACCAGGCCGAAAGCGACCTGGACGACGACCAACCCCGCATTCAGGGCGAGGCTGATGGTGAGTCGGCGCGTTCTGTCCATGGGTTGCTCCTCTACAAGAGTATCCATGACGCTCGTGGCCATGCCGTGTTCGTGGCCATTCACCGGCATCGGTGACCGGTAGCCTCCAGGGATGGGCAACCTGCCTCCGACGGTGCGTGGCAGGTTGGCCCTCACGATTCTGGCGCTGGGCTTTCTCTTCGTTGTCTGCCTCGTGGTGGGAACAGCCCGCCTGTTCCTGTGGTCACCGATCGACCAGCCCACCAGGGCCGATGCCGTGGTTGCCCTGGGGGGCGATCCGGGTCAGCTCCGGTCCAACTTGGCGATCCATCTGGCCACCTCCGGCTATGCGCCGGTGGCGGTGATCTCGCTCGGGGGCGAGAAGGCGGTGCCTTGCCCACACCGGGTGGCCGGTGTGCAGATCATCTGCTTCCGGGCCGATCCCCTCGACACCCGGGGTGAGGCCGAGTACGTGGCCCGACTCGCCACCCGACGCCACTGGCATCGGGTCATCGTCGTCTCCGAACGCACCCAGGCGACTCGTGCCCGCCTGTTGTTCGAGCGGTGCACACCGGTGCACCTGGAGATGGTCCCGGTCGCCGACCCACGGAGCCACTTGTTCCTCGACGTGGCCTACGAGTGGGGTGCACTGTTCAAGGCATTGGTGATGGTGCGCTCCTGCTGACCCCCATTGTGGGCCATGGCTCGTTCTGTGTGCGGATGTGACTGCCACGGCTGCACCTGTGGTCAGTGCATCCGGTCAGCCTGATCCCGTTGAGCCGATTCTGGCGATTCCACCTTGGTCGAGGCGTCGAAGCAGTTCGAATTCCGGCTCCAACCTCAGTCGGAGCCGCTCTCGCTGTCCGTCATTCAACGACAGTCGATTGCCGGCCACCCGCGCGTGGTGAACTTCGAGAGGCAGGTCGAGGCGGCGTCCCAAATCGACCAATCCATCGGCAAAATCCTCGGTGAAGAACACACTCGAACATCCCGCAATTCGGTCGGCCGCCTCAGAGACGTCGAGGCCATCGGAGAACATGGCCAACTGGGCCAACAGTCGTGGGACAGGCACCCGATCCAGGAACGCGTCAAAGCCGTCCTGGGCGATGAGACGTTCGCGGCTCGCGACTTGACCGGGCAAGCTCGGGTCGTCACCGGCCATGAGATAGTCGAAATAGGATCGAACCCGCTCGATGGGATCCCTCAAGATCGTCACGGTGAAGGTTCTCGGAGGAAGTGATTGTCGAGTGAATGATCGGTGCGACCGTCCGTAGAAGTACGCGCCCTCGGTCAAGACCTTGCGATTGTTGGAGGCGATGATGTACTCGCCGCTCATCGTCCGCTGCAATCGTGAGCTCGTGATCCGGCGCCACACGTCCATCGGATCCTCACCGCCCACCGCCATGAAGCTCAGATACAGACTGGTACCGGCAGTCTTGCGAATGTGGTAGCAGTAGATCCGTTGACTTCCATCAGGCAATTCATAGGTCCTGGCGATCCGGCGATAGGACGGATCGCTTCGAATCTCCCAGATGTCACGCAGATCACGGGCCCCGCGCCGAAGGCGTCGGCGGGCCCTGTCCCGTGCATTCTTCCGTTGGGGCGGAGCGTCTGGATGGGTAGACCGGAACCCCGCTTCCACGCCCACAACCTTAGCTTCGATCGATGTGAGCGCACCTGCTCGGCAACCGCAAATGAAGGCGACTGGCCATGACGAAGATGAGCGGAATCTCGAGTGGGCCGGCTGGTCACGTCTGGTGAGAACGTGACAGTGTCCCGAGGAGGCAGAGCGACAGGTCGGGGATGGTGCACGGAGGTTGACCTGGGCATTGCTCACCGCGCATCGAGCCGGAAGCGGCTGCTTCGATAGGCTGCTTGAGTTCACCCGACGAGAGATGCCCCGAGGTAGCCGTTGTCAACAAGGTCTGTTCCGAACTTCTCTCGATGGTTTGGCCTTCAGGTCACTGCCGACCTGGAAGGTGCCGTCGCCAAGCGGTACATCCGCGTCCGCTTTGCCGGCAATTGGGACATTGAGCCCAGGCAGGGGGTCGTGGCCATTTCGTTGACTTTGGATCGAGAACAGCAATACATTCGGCGGATATGGGCGCGGTCGGCAGCGAGGCCGATATGGTGATGGGTGTGCGGCCGAAAGGGACTGCTTCTGACGGGCCCGCAATGGAGGGCTCATCGCAGCCGGTCAAGCTGGTCGTCTGGGACCTCGACGAGACACTGTGGGAGGGAACGCTCAGCGAAGGACCGGTGACACTTCGCCAGTCCCGAATCGACCTCGTGCGGACACTGAACCGGCGGGGGATCATCAACTCGATCTGTTCGAAGAACGAAGAGGCTGACGCCCGCGACCGGCTCACACAAGCTGACCTCTGGCACGAGTTCGTGTTTGCCCGAATCGACTGGACGCCAAAGGGTGCACGTGTCGCCCAGATCATCGCAGGCGCGCAGCTGCGCCCCCAGGACGTCCTGTTCATAGACGATCTGCCATTGAACCGTGAAGAGGTCCGTCATGCCGTTCCTGGCATCCAGACCGCTGGCCCGGAGATCATCGATCAGCTCCTGTCGTTGCCCGAGCTCGCCGGAAAGGATGATCGAGAGCTGTCACGGCTGCAGCACTACAAGGTGCTGGAGAAGAAGTTCGTCGATCGCGCAACTGCGCCGGACACGAACGAGGCGTTCCTTCGATCGTGCGAGATCCGAATTGGTGTGTTCACCGATGCTCAATCCGAGGAGGAACGCCTGCTGGAGCTGGTGAACCGCGCGAACCAGCTCAATTTCACAAAGCGCAGACCTGATCGGGAGGAGTTCGCGTCGATGCTGGCCGACCCCCGTCTCGAGTCCGGGTACCTGCGGGTCCGGGACCGCTACGGGGACTACGGGATCTGTGGGTTCTACTCCCTGTCTCCTGATGACAATTCACTGACGGACTTCCTCTTCTCGTGTCGGATTCTCAACATGGGAGTGGAGCAATGGCTGTACGACCAACTCGGGCGGCCGTCCGTCTCTGTGGTCGGTGAGGTCGCATCCTCGCTCGAAGGGTCTGTCGACTGGATCACGATGGACAACGAACTGTTCGATGTGGGCCCGCACGGGGTCGTCAATGATCCCGACGAAGAGCCGGTCGTGCGGTCACAACCGCGCAGAGTCCTCATGGTGGGGGGATGTGATCTGACGACCACCGCCCAGTTCCTTGGCGGAGACATCGACGTCCATTTCTCGCACACCGGGCCCACCGGCGCCTTCATCTATGTGGGCCACACGGAGACTCTTCGACAGTCGGCTGCAGGAATATCCGCTGAGCAGCGTGCAATCGTCGACCGCATCCCATTCCTCGACCGAGAGGTGTTCGCGTCCCCGGCCGTCGTCTCGCCCGACTATGACGTGCTCGTGTACAGCGTACTGACGGACTACACCCAGGGTCTCTATCGTCACCGAGAGCTCGACCTCATCGTGCCCTGGCATCAACTGAATATGGACGTCACGAACCCGGCAAACTGGCCCGCGCTGGAGATGAGGAATGGACGAGAGGGGATGGACCGGGACTTCCTGCAATGGTTCGCCGGCGAATTCGAGTATGCGGGGGGTATCTCCGTCGATCGATTTCAGGAGAACATCCGTTGGTTGGCAGAGTCGATTCCGGCCGGAGCGCGGTTGGTCCTGTTGAATGGCGCCGAGGTGCCCATCGAGAACTCGAAAGAACCCGGACGGCACCTCCATCACCAGAAGATGAACGCCGCCCTTGACAGCGCTGTTGCCAGCTTGGCGAATGCGTCGGTCTGCGATGTGCGGACTCTTGTCCACTCTGAAGACGACTTGATGTCAGACATTAGGCACTACCGGCGACACGTGTACCTGCGGATGGCCGAGGAGATTCGCGCTGGTGGCGCATCTGAACTGGCGTTTCAACGCTCCAGTTTGATGTCCCGGGCCTACCTGTGGGCGCGCGCGTCCGCGGGGCGTCGCAAATTGCAGCTGCAGAGGCTGTCAAGACGGAGGAGACGGGCCTCTTTACGTCGTCCTGGCTGAACGTCTACCGGACAGACCGGTGTCCGGTAGCGCAGCTCGATGAGTAACCACATGGCATATGATCAGGAACTGGCCCCCCGGCGTTCCGCCTTTGCATCGGGCAGAATGCCGGTGGCTCCGATGGGGGCATGCTCGCAGCGAGTCCCTGTCTGGGAGAGACCGATGGTCTCATCGTGGACGTGGCCACGACTGTTGGCTATGGCCACGGCGGCCAGCTGAGATCGAACACCGAGTTTCCGAAGAATGGAGCGGATGTGGGATCGGACCGTGGCCAGCGACACGACCAGGTCCTGGGCAATGTCCTGTGGTGATCTTCCCGTCGTGAGATAGAACAGCACGCGGCGCTCGCTGGAGGTCAGCTTCATCAGGGCGAGCGACTGTGGCGGCAGGTTGTTGCCGCTCCCGCCCAGTGGCCGCTGACGGGCTTTGGGGTCTTTCTGACTGCGAGAGTGCAGCACAGATGGCAGCGCGTTGAGGTCGAAGAGGACCGAGGCCCCCTGCTCGAGGCAGCCAACCAGGGCGCCGGCGCCGGCGCCGGAACTCACGGCGAGGACGTCGATGCCCATCGAGCGGTAGGCGCCGGACAGTCGGGCCGGAATGCACCAGGTGCTCGATGACCACGACGAGGGCCTGTCGCCGGGCTCGGCGCCGATCAGCATCACCACCAGGTCGAGATCGACGCCGCCGATCTCGGTGATGAGGTCGTGGTCGGCGCCGAGCGAGATCACGCCGACCTTGAAGCCGAGGCGCCCGGACAGCGAGGACACGGCAAGGGCCGCCAGACCCGGGGTGCCGGCGGCCGAGGGATCGGAATCCACCACCAGCATGGCGCCCAGGCTGCGCTCATCGTCACTGTGCCGCAGGTGGTCGTCGTGGCGGGACCCATAGCCGGCGAGGCGACCGGTGGAGTAGCGGACGACGGTGCGGTGACGGAGCTGCGGAACCGAGACGCGTGCCTTCGACGACCTGGTGCCGCTCGGGTTTCGAGGCGTGTGCGTGGCGGCTTCCGCCGTGGGCGGTCCGCCTCCGAGGAGCCGGTCCACGATGACGACGGTGGTGGAGGGCATCGTCCCGACTCGGGTGCGGAGGGCCTTCATGGCGCCGCCGAGTGGGGACCCCTCTGTCGCCTGCTCCGATGCAACCAGTGGTTCCGGTTGTCCGCCTGCCTGGTGATCGCTCACCAGGCCCTGACCAATGGCCCGGGCCAGGCGCTCTCCCAGACACTTCGGGGTCACCGCATCGACGCTGGGACCGAATGCAATGGCAATGCGGGAAACACCGTAGGGGCAGACGCGATCATCGGCTCGGATGTTCTGCTTGATGTTTCGGAGGGCAGCGTCGAGCATGGAGGACCTGTCCGATGCGCCGCATGCCGAACTGCCGTTCGAGTGCGGTCTCAGTTCGATGTTCGCCACGGTACGAGCCACCATCCGAGTCTGCACTCGGGTACCCACTGTCGTGCTGCGTATATCGATCGACATCTTGTCCGTGTACCCCCCCAGGCACCACTCGTGCATTCCAACTGCACAGAGCCTTGCGCCATGGCGCCAACGCTGCAATCCACCAGCCTAGCCGCCAGATCGTCCTGGTCATAGCCCGGATCACCATCTCGGGTGAGCCGGTCGCGATGATCACACATCGAGGGAGCCTCCGGGCCGAGACTGCCGTGTGTCCGGCGGACGGGCAGTGTGGGGCGCCGACGGGGGGCTTGGCCTCCCGACCCGGAGCGTCGGCTGCGGGAGGTCAGGAGTTCCCCAGGAACCAGGCCACGGTCGCTCGCAGCCCCTCTTCGAGGCTGACCGGTTCGATACCGGGGAACAGCTCCCGGAAACGGGTCTGGTCGGCCTGCGAATCCCGCACGTCACCGGACCGGGACTCGGTGTGGATGCGGGGGAGCGGTCTGCCCACGACCTGTTCGAGGAGCTCGATGAGGTCGAGGAGCGAGACCCTGGTGCCGAAAGCCAGGTTGACCGGCCCAGGGTAGGTCACGTGGCGGACCACCGCCTCGGCCAGTACGGCTGCCACGTTCCCCACGTACGTGAAGTCGCGCGTCTGCCGGCCGTCACCGTGCACCGGCAACGGATCGTGGCGCAATGCCGACGCTACAAAGGCGGGCACCACGGCGGCGTAGGCATGGTCGGACGCCTGCAGTGGGCCGAAGACGTTGAAGAAGCGGAAGGCGAGGACCGGGAGGTCGAACGACCGCCCGTAGGCCAGCGAGGCGGCTTCGGCGGCCAACTTGCCGGCCGCATAGGGACTGACCGGCATGGTCGCCAGGTCCTCGCGCTTGGGTAACGCAGGATTGGCACCGTAGACCGACGAGGAGGATGCCACCACCACCTGGACACCTCCCCGGCGTCGGGCAGCCTCGAGCACCTCCATGGTCCCCGTCGCGTTGGTCAGGTGGCTGGCCATGGGGTCGGCCAGGGAACGGGCGACGGATGGTCGGGCAGCCAGGTGCACGACGGCGTCCGCCTCGTGAAAGAGCTCGTCGAGGAGGGCGGCGTCGAGGATCGACCCTTCGACAAGCGAGACCTGGTCGAGTCCAGCCAGGTTCTGGCGAGAGCCGGTGGACAGATCATCGAGAGCCACCACCTCCTGCACCTCTGGCTCGGTGACCAGCGTTCGGCACAGATTGGCACCGATGAACCCTGCGCCTCCGGTGATCACCACCTTCATCGTCGGCCTTTGTGCCCACTGGGGACGGTCCTGCCCACAAGACCCCATCCCGCCGACGAGTTCACAGGTCGTCGCATCGGCGGAGATTACAGCCGTTCGACCGTGGGGCCGTCCAGCCGATTCCGGGTGTCGAGCACGTAGCCGGCGTGTCGTCGGATCAGGTCGTAGTCGAAGGCATCGTGGTCGGTGACGATGACGACGCCATCGGCGGCACAAAGCTCGTCGGCGGTGAGCTCGACGAGTGGGTACGGCGCCGAACCGTCCGACAGGTGGGGATCGACCACCCGAACGTGGGCACCCAGAGCAGCCAGCGAATCGGCGATGGTGGTCCCGGGAGCCTCTCGGGCGTCACCGGTGTTGCGCTTGTAGGCGAGCCCGAGGAGGAGGAGCCGCGATCCGTTGATGGCCCGTCCCATCCTGTTGAAGGCCAGGATCAAACGGCGGACCACGTATTCGGGCATGTGCTGGTTGACGTCGTTGGCCAGCTCCACGAATCGAAACGGCTGCCCGAGGCTGCGTTGCACCTTCCACGACAGGTAGCTGGGGTCGATCGGGAGGCAGTGGCCGCCCACGCCCGGCCCAGGGGTGAAACGCATGTAGCCGAACGGCTTGGTCGACGCGGCGTCGATGGCTTCCCAGACGTCGATGTCCAGCTCTGCTGCGAACATGGCCAGTTCATTGACGAGCGCGATGTTGACGTGCCGGAAGGTGTTCTCGAGCAGTTTGGTGAGCTCGGCCTCCCGTGTCCCGGAAACGGTGACCGTTCGCTCGACGATCCGATCGTAGAACCGGCGCACGGCATCGCTCGATGCTCTGTCGATGCCGGAGACCACCTTCGGCGTGTTCTCGAGCTGCCAGGTGGGATTGCCAGGATCGATGCGTTCGGGGCTGTAGCCCAGGTGGAAGTCGCTGCCGGCGGTCAGCCCCGATCCTTCCTCGAGGAGCGGGGCGACGAGCTCCTCGGTTGTCCCCGGGTAGGTGGTCGACTCCAATACCACGATGCAGCCCGGACGGAGGTACCGGGCCACCAGTCGGGCCGCGTTCTCCACGTGGGAAAGGTTGGGGATCCCGTCGCTCAAGGGCGTGGGAACGTCGATGACCGCCACGTCGAAGCCGGCCATCCGGTCGGGATCGGACGTGGCTTCGTAGCGATTCGATTCGAGGGCCCGGGCAAGGCGGTCATCGGGGACGTCCTCGACGAAGGAGTCACCAGCGGCGAGCCTCTTGGCGCGCCCCGAGTCCACGTCGAAGCCGACGACGTCGAACCCGACCTCCACCGCACGCATTGCCAGTGGAAGCCCGACGTAACCCTGGCCGACGACGACGAGCTTGGTCGCCTCGGTGAGCTGGCTCAAATGTCGGTTTCCGGCAGCATGCTCATGCGGGAACCTGCTCGGCGGAAACGGATGGCCAGTGCCCGTTGCCACGCCCCGTACCAGCCTTGGGATCAGGCGCAGTGGGGCCGGGGTCGGTCACGAGTGCGACCTCGTGGCCGTTCGAGGATCCCGGAGGTAGCGGTGTTGCCGTCTGATCCGAAGGAGCCCGGCCGAACAGCAGCATCCTCGCCGCGTCGCCGTCCCTGCGGGACGCGGCCTTGCTCAACTGATGGAGGCAGTCCGCGAGCTCGTCGTGCGAGGCCGGTATCGGGACCAACCGCTTGATGTAGGGGTGAGAGGTGGCGATGATCTCCTCGTCCGGTGTGTTGAGCTCCTCATCGAGCTTCTCACCCGGTCGGATGCCGATCACTTCGATGGGGATGTCGACGCCCACCTGGTAACCGGAGAGCCGGATCATGCGTTCCGCCAGATCGAGGATGCGGACCGGATTGCCCATTTCGAGCATGAAGACCTCGCCCCCGCCATCGGAGAGCATCGATGACTCCAGCACGAGCTGGACGGCCTCTTCGACGCTCATGAAGAACCGGGTCATTCTCACATCGGTGACCGTGACCGGGCCACTGTGGGCGATCTGCCGGGCGAACGTCGGGATGACGCTTCCTCGGCTCCCCAAGACGTTGCCGAATCGTACGGTGCAGTAGGAGAACCCGACAGGCGCCCGTGAGAGGACCACCTTTTCGGCCAGTTGTTTGGACGCTCCCATGACGCTCGAGGGCCGAACCGCCTTGTCCGTCGAGATCTGCACGAATCGTTGGGCGCCGACTTCGATGGCAGCCTCCACGACGTTGATGGTGCCGAAGACATTCGTCCGTGCGGCTTCGATCGGGTGATCCTCCAACACGGGAACGTGCTTGTGCGCAGCAGCGTGGAAGACGACCTCGGGCATGAACCTCCTGAAAGCTCCGAACACCGCGGAGCGATCGGTGATGTCGACGAGCGCCTGCCTACAGGGCAGCCGCAATGCAGCCGCGGCGTCGTGAAGATGAGTTTCGTCGTGATCGAGGAGAACGAGCTCTGCCGGGTCCAGCTCGGCAACCTGTCGGCAGATCTCCGAACCGATGGAACCGCCGGCACCGGTGACCAGGACGCGGCGTCCCACCAGGGACCGGCGCACCGCGAGGAGGTCGATGGGGATCGGCGTGCGTCCGAGAAGGTCTTCGATCCGTGGCTCGCGGGCCTCGCGAATCGCGGCTGCCTGACCCGTCCCGTGGACCAGATGGCCGACGCCCGGCAACACCTTCATCGTCACGTTTGCGGCCTCACAGGAATTCAGCACGCGCTCGACGAACTCCGGTGGTGGATCGGGGATAGCCAGCAGCACCTGCTGAAGCATGTAGCGGTCTACGGCACCCTTGATGTCGGCAATCGAGCCGACGACGGGAACTCCGAGCATGGACAGGCCGTGAGCCCGACTGTCGTCGTCGAATACGGCCACGGGCACCAGCCCGGCACCCGGGCTCCGCAGCATCTCCCGGATGGCAGCCGCGCCCGCATCTCGACTCCCGACGACTCCAACGCGGAGGCCGACTCGGCGCGATCCACGCTGCCAGGCGAACAGGCGTGAGTGGAACCGGAGCAGCCCCATCGCCGCAGTGGCGAACATGCATCCGACAACGATGACCGTCAGTGGCACGTGGGCGATCCGAATGCTTGCTCGCAGGAGGTAGAGGGCTACGAGAAGGCAGACCACGACGGAGGCCGACAGGACCAGTTGGCGAGCCTCCTCGGCACCGGCGTGCCGCCACATACGCCCGTACAGCCCGAACAGGTGATTGGCGGTGAGCGTGATGAGAACGGCAACGAAGAGGAAGGTACTGAATCCCTGCCAGTAATGTTCCGGCGCCTTGCCTCGGAAGTAGACAACTTCGGCCAGGCTGTAAGCACCGATGACACAGATCACATCAAGGACGGAGAAGACGAGTGTGGACCGGATCCGGCTGACCCGCACCGCAAAGTTCGTACTCGCACGACTGGCAGGCGGGGATGCACGGGAATCCGCCTCCCGGCCGACACCATCGTCCTCAGCAGAAACCTCAATCACCCGAAAGCCCCCCATAGAAATTTCATGCCGACAGTATCGCAACCACCCGGATTTCGCGCCTGCCATGAACGCGCCATGCGCCCGACGTGCTGAGGCTGCTCATACGTTCCCCCGATGTCAAATTCGTCATGTACCAGCTGTTTTCGACCCGAGCCCGAGTCCCCCTCGGCACTTCGTGCGCCTGCTCTCCGGTAACTCGGCCACCGGATCGCGAGCGCCCCCCATCCCCCCTTGGTCCCGCCTTGACGGCGAAGGCTGTACCCCAGGGACCCTACCGAGATGGCGGCTGTCTTTCCATCCTCAATATTGGGGATCTGCACGTGAGGGTGGATCAGGGACTCGATCATCCATAGAGGAGCGCCCTGGGTCGCTCGCACTGGTGGCGAGCCGGCCGTGCACCCCATGTTCACCAGCGGTGAGCGTTTCGCAGGCCTTCGCCGGCTCTCCTCGAGTGCTGGCTGCGGAGCGGACTCGGTGCAATCTCGCGAGGCCTTTTTGGTGCTGGTCCAGTGGGCAAAGTGGGGTATATGATCTTCTCTCTACGGGGTAGGCAGCACGGGGCAGGAGTAGGGGATCGATGGAGCCAATCGACTACGTATCGGCGCTTCGGCGCAGCTGGCGACTGCTTCTGGCGCTGGGGATCCTCTTTGCAGTGATAGCTGTCCTCATCCCGGTGAAGACCACGGTGATCCAGACGACCAACTACGGCTTCCCGTGGCGAGCCAGCACCTTGGTCGGTGCCCCGCCGGGTGGTGGGGGAAGCGCGCTGACCGGCGGCGTCACCGCTGGTCAGATCGTCTTCTACTCGACCAGTTCCGGGACCAAGCAGACCACGGCTGAGGATGAATCTGACAGTCTGGGCATCCCGGCATCCGTCATTCCAAGTCTGCTGACTTCGGCAATCGTCCCCCCGGTTCCGGGATCGCTGAAGAGGATCCCGGCCAATGAGGTCCTGCTCACGGCGGCCGGGTCCAGTTCAGCGGGGGCCGTGGAGTTGGTCAACGACTACGCCCAGGAGGTGGACGCCACCCTCTCCAGCCAGCCCTCACTGCGCCGGGGGTCGTCGGGTACCACCGGGAACACCGGGTACACGGTGATTCAACCGGCCGTGCAGGCGACGCTGCTCCCATCGACGATCATTGTCTCTCCGGGTCCGATGGGAAGCCGGAAGATCCGGCTACTTGTCGGCTTGGCCGTTGGCGTGGTCCTCGGGGCCGGCATCGTGTTGCTCCGGGAGCTTCTGAACCAGCGCATTCGGAGTGCGGCCAGGGCCGAGTCTACGTTCGACTATCCGGTGGTGGCGGAAATTCCTGCCGTGACGGGTGCCGACGGTGCCCCGGGGCACGCTCTTGTCGTCGCGGCGGACCCGGCGTCGCCGGCAGCGGAGTCCTATCGGATGCTGCGCATGTCGGTGCTCTTCGAAAGGTTGGCACCCGCCCCGGTGACGACCAGCCCTTTCGACTACCTCTTGCAGGGCGGCGACGCGAACCTACCGGAGGCAGTCGCTCCGGCCGAGGAGCTGCCGCTCCCGGGCCCAGGTGCTCGTAAGGTCGTCCTGGTCGTCTCGGCCCGTGCCGAACCCACCCGTCCCCAGGTCGCGGCGAACCTAGCCGCCGTCTATGGGGAAGCGGGTCAGCGGGTGGTGGTCGTGAGCACCGCGGACGTCGAAGCAGGTCGTCTCAGGGGCCCGGGCGAGTATTCGCCCGGAGAGATCGGGCCGGAGGACGTCGAAGCCCGATTGGAGGCGTCGAACGTCGAGCATCTGTTCCGCCTGACGCTTCGGCACTTCGTCGACAACAGCAGCCAGCTGGTGAACCGGGCACCGATGGTGCTCGATGCGGCACGGACCGTGGCTGACGTGGTCATCGTGGAGACGATGTCACTGCTCGCTGTCCACCACGCGGAAGCGTTGGCACACGCGGTCGACGTGGTGTTGGTCGTTGGCGAGTGCGGATCGACCACGTACGACGACGCTCGGAAAGTGGGCGACCTCCTTCGCCGCATCAATGCACCGGTGCTGGGCGTGGTCCTGACCAATGTGCGTGCCGATGGTCGTGCACCGAGTGGGCCCCAGTCGAGGTCGGTCGGCGGGGCACCGGCGATCGAAGATTCGGGCGACCCGGCTGAGTTGGGCCTCTCGGCGGCGGGCACGTCGGCTACGCACACCCAGGCCTGACTCCCCAGAAGGGGGCGTTCCCATGCTGATTGCGGTCGCGGTCCCGTCCCAGCCGTTCATCGCCCTGATGGTCGCCGGAGTCCTGTTCGGGCTCGGGCAAATGATCATTCGGCGGGTGGCGTTCGCCGAGGCCAACCCGTGGTTGGTGAGGATCATGACCATCGGCCTGGTCCTCCACCTCCTTGCCGCCCCCGCCCAGATCTATGTCATCGATCACTTCTACGGTGGCATTGCCGACTTCGTCCGCTACACCCACCAGGGAGCTCTGCTGTCATCCAACTTCCGCCATTTCAACTTCACCCTGGCCGGGGCCGATGTCCGCCAGATCGTCAACGACGGCTCGGTCAGCATCGCCACCGGAATCGTCATGGCCATCGTGGGTGTCAACCAGCTCGCGACGTTCCTCGTCTTCAGTTGGCTTTCCTTCATCGGCACCATCTTCTTCTACCGGGCCTTCAGTCTCACATTCGCCGGTGGAGATCTGCGCCGCTATGCGTTGATGGTGTTCTTGCTGCCGTCCCTGATCTTTTGGACGGCTGACGTCAGCAAGGAATCGATCATGATGTTCGCCCTGGGCCTCACGGCCTACGGTGCTGCCAAGATCCTTGCCCGCCGCCGGGGTGGATTCTCACTGGTCGTGCCGGGGGTGGCCATCGGGTACTACATCCGACCCAACGAGCTGATTCTCGTGCTCGCGGGCTTTGCGGTGGCCATGATGGTCCCCACGGCGGCAGCGCGTCGGAGCCAGGGAGCACTGCGGCGCCTGGCCGGGCTGACATTTCTCGGCTTGATGTTGGCCTTCTCGGTGTACCTGACGTTTCACTACCTGCGTCACGGCAACAGCACGCTCTCCCTCCAGCAGGTCCACGACAACAACCAGGGTGCCGCCCACGGATCCGGCAGTAGTGGCGTGCCCTATTCGACCGATCCGGTGACCTACCCGCGCGACATCTACGAGATGATGTTCAATCCCTTGCCGATCAAGGCTCATGGCGCGGGCCAACGGATCGCTGCGCTGGAGAACACGGTGATCATCGGGTTGATCCTGATGTCGCTGCGTCAACTCCGGATGGTTCCGCGGGCAGCCTTCGCTCGACCGTACGTGATGTTGTGCGCCGTCTACAGCGCGGGCTTCATCTATACCTTTGCCGCACTCGGAAACTTGGGTCTGATCGAGCGCGAACGGGTCATGATGTTGCCGTTCCTCCTGGTCCTGCTCTGTATCCCACGGGCACCCCGTGGGTCGCCCCCTCGTTACGAATGGGAGCTGCGGCGCCGTGCTCGACTGCAGATCCGCCGGGCATCCGAAAGGCTCCAAGGTCGGTCCCCGGGGCCTGGCACCGGCAAGACGGTGACTCCGGCCGGTGCCGGGCGGAACGCACGGCCGGTGCCGTCTCCGTTGCGGACTGCGCCGGCACCCGGCAGATCGGGTTAGTGCTCGAAGTCGTACGAGTCCAACGCGCTGTGCTTCTCGACGAGCTGCTCCACCCCTCGTCGCTCGTCGACCGTCCACTCGACGGCATCACGACTCCGGTTCGTGCTGGGCCAGACGATGCCTGCGCACGCTTCGAGGTAGGAAGCCCCGGGCTCGACGTCGAGGAAGCGGCAGATGTCGACCAACGTGGCCTGGGGGCTCGCCGCGAACGCCTCGTAACGCACATCCAGCAACTCCGACGGATCGAGCAGTGGGCGGACGACGCCGATGGCATCGCAGATCTGTGCGTACCAGGCGGTGGCATCGGTCAGTGACAGCTTGTGACGGCGGGCCTCGGTGGCGATATTGTCGAACGGGTTGCGGGTCACATGGATCACACGGATCGGGACACCGACGACCCTGCGGAGCCGATCCAACAACTCAGGGTGGCTGGAGATCTGCAGCGCCGACGATCGTGCGCGCTTGTCGCCGATCACCCGCAGGCGATCGAAAGTTCCCTGGGACTGGCCGGGTATCTCGTACTTGTAGCCGGACCAGGTCCGACCCATCAAGCCGAAATGCTGGTCTCGTTCGAGAATCAGCGAGAAGAGCTGCGAACGACGGAAGCCGTGTCTCACGTAGCTGACTGCGTCGAGCTCGTGCGAGATCACCATCTCGGGATGGGCGTTGAGTGCGGTACCTATCAGTGTGTGTCCGCTGCGGGAGTAGCCGATGAAGAAGCAGAAGTGCTCCAGGTCGGCGAAGTCGGGGTTGCGCATTGCGCTCCACGTGGACGATGCGTACAACTTCGCCCACTCGACCTTGCCACGCGGGCCACGTAGTCCGTTCTGCACCTGGCGGGGAAGCCGCCCACCGGGTGACCGCCCGGAGGTCATCGGATGGGCCCCGTGGTCGTCATCGGGTGGGAGGCTATAGGAGAATCCGGGTACGTCCACCCGCCCGTGATGCCCTGTCGGCTCCGCCATTCCTTCATGCGGGCCTCGGCGAAGATGGGATCTTGGCAAGCAGGGGTTGGAGGATCGCCATCCACCGGAACCGGACGGCGTCGGTGCTGAAGTGTTCCAGGCAGTGCTCCCTCGCCGCCCGCCCCATCCTCGATCGCAACTCGGGATCGTCGACCAGACTGGCCGTGGCTGCGACCATTGCGGATCGGTCGTCGACGTCGACGATGAAGCCCGTCTCACCGTCCTTGACGATGGCGTCGACGCCGGGGACGGCAGTGGCCACCACGGGCAGGCCGGACAGGCCGGCTTCGATGAGCACGCCGGGCATGCCCTCACCCGCCGGCCGGCTGGGAAAGACCAGAATGTCAGCCCGCTGCATCTGCAGCGCGACGTCGGAACGTGCGCCCATGAGCTCGACATCGGCGGCGGCTGCCGGTCCGGCCACCGCGTCACGGAGGGGCCCGTCTCCGATGAGCCCGGCCCGCAACGAGGCTCCGTCTGCCCGGAGTCGGGCGATGACCTCGATGAAGCGGTCAGGTCGCTTGCCACCGTTGAGTACGCCGACGAAGATCACCAATGGACGGTCCGGCCTGCCGCCCCCGCCTCGAGGGTGGAACTCGTCCGGATCGCGGCCGTTGGGGGCCAACACCACCCGCTCGGGCGGTAACCCGAATCGACCGATGCACTCCTCGAGGACCTCGTCACCCTCGGCGGCCACCAGGTCGGCCCGGGCCGCCAGGTGGCTCCACATTCGGAGCTGCAGGCGGCGATCCGAGCCGGAGTAGGTGCCGATGGCGTAGTAGACGAGCGGCCGACGGTGGCCGAGCATGGCCGGTACCAGGTACTTGAGTGGCTCACTTCCGTGGGCCACGACGACGGCGGGATCGAACATGGCGAGGGTGGAGCGCAGTCGGATGGCCAGGCGTGGGTCGAAGCCGACCCCCGGGGACGTTCCCCCCGGATGGTCGAGCGAGAAGTCGGTGGCGACCTCCGACGGCCCGTCGAACAGGCTGAGGACGCGGTGATGCCGCACCCCTGGTGCATCCAGGTGGTCCGCCAGCGCTCGCGCCTCTCGTTGGGCGCCGCGGGCGAGCCGGGTCGGGATGACATGCAACACCAAGGGAACGCCTGCTGGACGACCCCCCTCGGCCATTCGTTCCTCCATGTGCTCGCCCATCTGCGGCCCCCTGCCGCTGCCGGTCCACCCGGCTTCGAGACCCTACCAGCGGTACGCGACCCGCCTGCTCCGCTACCATCGTCCAATTCCGGGAGGACGACAGACTGCTTCAGCTGGACTTCTCGAGGAGCAACGCTGCCGACCTGAGGGACGTCGATGAGAACCCTGGTGATAGCCGGTGAGTACCCGTGGCCGGAGGACAGGGGATCGCGGATCCGATTGGCGATGGTGCTGCGAGGTCTGCGGCGCTGCGGTCCGACCGAGCTCTTCTCCGTCGTCTCGAAGTTCCGCACGGACTTCGACCCGCCGGACGAGGCACTGGGCCTGGCCCGGGTGGGCCGGGTCGGCTTCGACAACCGACCGGCAACGGGCATCCGCCTGCTCCCCACACTGTGGCGTCCCTCGATGCCGATCGGGCTGCCGTGGCGGGACCGTCACCGCGTGCAAGCGGCCCTGGCCCGGTTCACGTCGGAGAGGTACGACCTGGTCTGGGTCTTCGGTGCCCGTGCCTGGGTGCTGGCCGGAACGCCGTCGTCCGCTCCGACCATCCTCGACCTCGACGACCTCGAGGACCAGAAGATCGTGGCCCGCCTGTCCGTACCGGTCCCGCCCGCTCCGGGGTTGGTCAAACGGGCACGGCGGGCCGGCAGCATCCTCGTGTCGCAGGAGGAGGTCCGGCGCTGGCAACGGTTGCACCGGCAGGCCGGCGGGCGCACGTCGACCACCGTGGTGTGCAGCCTTCTCGACGCGGAGCGGGCCCGGGCGAACGGTGTGGCCAAGGTGGAGGTCATCCCCAACGGGTACCCCGACGTCGTCCACCCGGTCGGTCGCACCGCTGTCGGCTCGCCACCGATCGTCCTGTTCCAGGGTCTCCTGAGCTATCCGCCCAATGTCGAGGCGGCGCGGCTGCTGGCTCACGAGGTGGGCCCGGCACTGCGTGCGGTGGTCCCCGATGTCCGGATCCGGCTGGTCGGGGCACACAACCCGGACCTGTCGGCGTTGCACGACCCCCCGCGGGTGACCGTGGTGGGTCGCGTTCCGGACATCACCGCAGAGCTGGCACGCGCCGACCTCGTTGTCGTCCCGATCCGCTACGGAAGCGGTACTCGTCTGAAGATCATCGAGGCGTTCGCCCACCGGGTCCCGGTGGTGTCGACGACCCTCGGTGCCGAAGGCCTCGATGCCGAGGACGGTGTCCACCTGCTTCTCGGCGACAACGTGCCTGCGCTGGCCGACGCCTGTGCCCGGCTGCTGACGCAAACCGCCCTGCGGGAGGTGGTGGCCACCAACGCCCACGCGCTCTTCGTCGACCGATTCCGGACCGATGTCGTGGAGGAGCGCGTCAGCCGTCTGGCACGCGACGTCGCCGCACGATCGCCATCCCGACCTGCCCGCGGGGCGTGCCTTCACCGATGGTGACGGCGGTATTGCGTAGCATGACCCCCGATGGAAGTCCTGGCGCTCTATCTCCCGCAGTTCCACCCGATCGCGGAGAACGACCAGTGGTGGGGCAAGGGCTTCACCGAATGGACCAATGTCACCAGGGCCCGTCCGCTCTTCCGAGGCCACGTGCAGCCGCGCCTGCCGACCGACCTCGGTTTCTACGACCTCCGGGTCAGCGAGACCCGCGAGGCCCAGGCCGACATGGCCCGGCTCCACGGCGTGACCGGCTTCTGCTATTGGCACTACTGGTTTGCCGGGCGCCTCCTTCTGCAGCGGCCGTTGGACGAGGTGCTCGCCTCCGGAACGCCCGATTTTCCCTTCTGCATCGCCTGGGCCAACCAGACGTGGTCGGGAATCTGGCACGGGGCTCCCAACCGCGTCCTCATCGAGCAGACCTACCCGGGGACCTCGGACGACCTCGAGCATTTTTCGTACCTCAAGCAGGCGTTCGAGGATGAGCGCTACGTGAGGATCGGCGGCCGACCGCTCTTCTTCGTGTACCAACCCGGCGGGCTTCCCGATCCTGCACGCTTTGTCGAGCAGTGGCAGAAGATGGCGCACGATGCCGGTCTCGGTAGCCTGTATCTGGTGGCGTCGCTCGGTGAGTCGGACTATTCGTCCCACGTCGAGGACGGTTTCGACGCCGCGGTCCACTACCGTCCCCCCTTCGGGAGTGACTTCGCCACACGGGCACGCGAACGGCTGCTTTCGCTGGGTCTCGGTAGAGGTCCGAAGCGGTATCCCTACCCGGAGGCGCCCGTCGCACCCCCGTCCCACCTCGGTGGCCGCATCTTCCCCAGTGTCTATCCGAATTGGGACAACACACCGCGCCTGGGCCGACGCGGATTCGTGGCCGTGGGGTCGACACCCGAGCGATTCGCTGCCCACGTGCGCCGGGCAATCGAGATCACCTCGACCAACCCGACCGACGAACAGGTCCTGGTCATCAAGGCGTGGAACGAATGGGCCGAGGGGAACTATCTCGAGCCCGACAGCGAGTACGGGCTGGGACGGCTCGAGGCCCTGGCCAGGGAGCTCGATCGAGCCGGCGGAGGCTCCGCCTCTCGATGAGTCGGGCTGATGCCTATCGGTCGGGGCCGACCAGCCGGCGGTAGACCTCCTCGATCTCACCGCTGGCCCTGGCGATGTCGAACCTGGAACTGTCCACCAGAGCCTGACTACCGAGGCGCCGGCGCAGCGCGGCGTCCGAGCAGATGCGCTCGATGGCATCGGCCAGGGCCAGGGGATCTCCCGGTGGGACGATGAGGCCGTTGACCTCGTCGGTGATCACCTGGGGCACGCCCCCTACCGCGGTTGCCACGATGGCGGCTCCGACGCTCATCGCCTCCATCAGGGCCACCGGAAGGCCTTCCTGGTGGGAGGCGAGGACGAAGACGTCGGCCGCGGCGAGCAGGCGGAATGCATCGTCGCGGTGGCCGAGGAATCGGAACCGCTCATCCAATCCGATGGCTCGTTGTTTCGTTGCGAGGTCCTCTTGGAGCGTTCCCCGTCCGGCGGCGGCGAATCGGATGGGGAGGCCGCGCTGTGCGATCAGGTGGGCGGCATCGATCAGGACGTCGTAGCCCTTCTCGGACCGGAGATTGGCCACGGTGACGACCAGGAGGTCCTCGGGGGTGATGGCGAGTTCGGTCCGGACGTCCTGGCGGATCTCGGAGCGCCGGTCGACCATCTCCCGGGAGAGCGAGCGATTCACTCCGTGCACCACGATCCGGGCACGTGGTTGCAGCGACCGGGGGAGAGCGTCGTAGGCGGCGTCGGACACCGCCAGCAATGCCCGGTCGGAGGCGATGGTGGATCGGTTGAGCATCTTCACCAGCACCGCCACCTTGTTCCACATGCTGTGCTCGGTGTAGATGGTGACCGGTCGCTTCCCCCGGGGGAGCGTGGCGACCACCAGTCGGCCCAGTGCCGCCGTGTACGGCAGGTGGAAGTGGACGATGTCGAAGTTGCCGCCCAGAAGCAGCCGGCGGAAGGCGGCCATCCACCGGAGATCCAGATTCCGGGTGGATCCGAGAGCATGCACGGGTGTGCCGCCGGCGATGATGGCCGGAGCGAGTGCGTCCTCGCCATCGAGGACGTAGGCGACCTCGTAGTCGAAGTCCTCGACGTTGCCGGTGGCCACCACATCGGCAAGAAGTCGCTCGGCACCACCCGGTCCGAGTCCCTTGATGGTGAGCAGCACTCGGATCCGGGCCGTTGAGCTGGGTCTTCGGAGATCATCTGGCGCCGGCACGAGCCGATGTTAGCGGTGGCTCTGTGCACGCGACGTGGTCCGAGCCGGGTGTCCCGCGATAATGTGTCTCTCCGCACCACGATTGCAAAGGGCCCGGGACAGTGGGCCAGGGGGGTAGTGTCGTCCGATGACAGCACCTGATTCTTCAGGCGTTGACACACTCGTGGTGACCGATCTCTCCTTGGTCCCCGACGAGCCACCTCCCGAGATCCTCTACCGTCACCGGGTCCGCTTCATCGAGTCGCTACGGGTGCTGTGGGCGCATCGAGAGATCGTCTACACACTTGCCGAGCGGGACTTCCGGGCCCAGTACAAGCAGGCCACGCTGGGGATACTGTGGGCGGTCCTGAGCCCGGTGGCAACGCTGGTGGTCTTCGTTGTCGTGTTCTCCCGGGTGAAGTCCTTCGGCAGTCAGGGCGTCCCCTTCGCTCTGTACTGCTTCGTGGGCATCCTGTGCTGGAGTTACTTTGCCACCGCCCTGGGTTCGGGCGGCAATTCGCTGCTGACCAACAAGGCACTGTTGGCCAAGACCCAATTCCCGAGGGAGTGCTTCCCCCTCGAGACGATGCTGGTCGGCGGGTTGAACACCGTCATGTCGTGGGTTCCGTTGACCATTCTCTTCGTGATCTTCGGCCGCGCCCCTGCGCTGTCGACCTTGTGGATCCCGGTGTTCATGTTGATCGAGGTGGCGTTCGCCGCCGGGATCACCCTGGCCGTCTCGAGTGTCATCATCCAGATGCGCGACCTGGTGCAGGTGCTCCCCCTCATCATCTCGCTGGGGTTGTTCGCCACTCCCGTGATCTGGCCCTTCTCGAAGATCCCGACGACGTTCCACATCGCCGGGGGGCAGCATCTGCACAAGGCGATCGTGGACGGCCACGTGGTCGCCGGCCACTGGGTCGGCGGGGTCACCGTGAATCCCCAGTTGATCTACGGGTTCCTGAATCCGTTGGGCCCCGTCATCGACAATGCCCGACGCACGATGTTGTTGGGTCATTCGCCGGACTGGGAGTTGATCGGTGTCGCCGCTCTCGGCGCGTTCCTCTATCTGGTCGTCGGCTACAGGATCTTCAAGCGATTCGAGGTGAGCTTTGCCGACATTGCCTGACGGGGCCATCCAGGTCGAGCAGGTGTGGAAGAAGTTCCGAGCCGATCGGACGGCACCGAAGTTCTACGACCAGATGAAGCGGGTCGGAAAGTCGATCGCGACGACCGGCCGGCACGACTACCGGTGGGTTCTGAAGGATGTGAACCTCGAAGTCCCGCCGGGCGGCACGTTGGCACTGATCGGTATCAACGGCTCGGGCAAGACGACCCTGCTCAAGATCATCAGCCAGGTCACCTATCAGTCGGCCGGGCGGTGCAACGTACAGGGGCGCATCGGCGCGCTTCTCGGTGTCACCAGCGGCATTCAACCGGAGCTGTCCGGACGGGAGAACGTATTTCTCTACGGCGCCGTGCTCGGCATGGGGCGGTCGATCATCAAGGAACGGTTCGACGAGATCGTGGAGTTCGCCGGCCTGGCAGACGCCATCGACCGTCAGGTGAAGTTCTACTCGATGGGCATGCAGATGCGCCTCGGGTTCTCGATCGCTGCATTCCTCGAGCCGGACGTACTCCTGGTGGACGAAGTCCTCTCCGTCGGGGACGCCAGTTTCCAGCAGAAGTGCCTCAATCGAATCGGTGAGGTCGTTCGGCAGGGCACCACCCTGCTCTACGTCTCCCATGACCTGGCTTCGGTCGAGGCATCGTGTGAACGCGCGGCATGGCTGGCGGACGCGGTGATCCAGGCGTCGGGCCCCACCAAGGAGGTGGTGAGCAGGTACCGTGCCGCGGTCGAGCAGAACGCGGCACTCGCGACCTCCAGTGAGGGGGTCGTGCAGGTGCTCAAGGTCGACATCGCCGCCGCCGACGGGGGTCAGGTGCGTTCGGAGGCCGACCTCGACATCTGTCTGACGCTGAACGCCCCCGAGGCCTACGATGCCAACTTCTTCATCGGCGTGTCGCAGGGCACCGCCTTCCCGATGTTCATCGTCCGCCACAGCGGGTCCTTCCCTGCCGGAGAGTTCGAGGTGCGGTGCCGGTTGCGGCACGTGCCTCTGGGCAAGGGGAGGTACTCACTGTGGCCGGCCATGTCAGGCCATCTCCGAGGAAAGGGCAAGCCACTCTTGCCGTGGAGGCCGGTGACGTCGTTCGACGTGATGGGACCGGACCTGCCGAAGCTGCCCGAAGGGGTCATGGTCCTGTCACCCGTCTACGTGGGAGCCGACTGGCAGGTCAACTGACCGCCCCGTGCGGGGCCGGTGGTCAGGGGAAGAAGACCCGATTCCGGATCGAGCCGGCGATCCTCCCGGTGCGCATCCCGGCCGCATGTGCCCACTGGCCGCGCAGGCCGCCGGGTTTCACCAGCCGGGGTGCCTGCACGATCAGCCAGGCCCACGACCTGGCTGCCCCCTTCAGATTGGGCCGGGCACCCGAGGCGCGGTGGCGGCGGTAGAGCTCCGGACCGCAACGCCCGTAGGCGCCCCCATGACGGAAGGCCACCTTGAACCCCGGTTGGCCGCGCTTGGCGACCACGGCACCGGGGGCAGTGGCGAAGCGGAACCCGTGCAACTGGAGCCGCCAGCACAGGTCGATGTCCTCGCCGACCATCAGGTCCTCGCAGAACCCGCCCACGTCCTCGAACGCATGGCGGCGAACGGCCAGGTTGGCTCCCAGGCCGGCGGGCAGGAACCCGAGCTGCTCCGTGGAGGCCGGCCGGGGAGGCGACGGCCGGAGCCCGTTGAGCGAGGAGAAGTCGAACTCGCCGGCCACCACGTCGGCGTCAGCCAGCGCCGTCACGCAGCGGGCCAGCCAGTCCGACCGAGCGACGTCGTCGACATCGCAGAACGCCAGCAGGTCCCCTCGGGCGGCTCGGACCCCGGCATTTCGTGCGGCACCCGGCCCGGCCACGGCGGAGGCATCGATCCATCGGATCGCCTCACTGCGATCAGCCCAGGCGCGGGCCGCCTGCGGACTCTCGTCGGTCGACCCGTTGTCGGCGATGACCACTTCCCAGGCCATGTCGCACTCCTGGCCGGCCAGGGCCTGGATCTGCTCCTCCAGCCAGGGCATGCCGTTGCGCACCGGTACGATGACGCTGATCACCGCGACGGCCGCGTTGTCGACGTACGTCGGGTCCACACGCAGTGCGGGACCTCCATGGTGCCTCCCCGGCCCGTCTGTGGACGCGCCCCGATTGTGGCCGCGCGCCGGGCGCGGCAGGGTCTGGTTGCGCGATTAGCCTAGTTCCGTGATGGCACGATGACCGCCGGTCAGGGGCTGGGCAGCGACGTCGAACGCGTTCCATCCGGTCCACCGGAGTGCATCACCGCAGTCGTCCTCACCCACATGAGACCCGGATTGGCCGGAGACGTCACGCGGTCGCTGCTCGAGGTCGAAGGCATCTCGTCCGACCGGATCGTGGTCGTCGTCAATGGCGTCGGCGGCCTCGACGACCCGCTCCTGGAGACGACCGTCCGGATGGTCAGGCTGACCGCGAACCTCGGTCCGGCCGGCGGCTTCCGTGCGGGACTGGTCGAGGCGTTCTCCGATCCTTCCACTCGTTGGGCCTACCTGTGCGAGGACGATGTCAATCTCTTCAGCCTGCCTGCTCCACGCCTCGCCGAGCTGGTGGAACGTGTCGAGGCCCTCGGGGACCGACGACCGCCTGTCGGTGCGGTGGTGGCCTACGGCCGCCGGTTCATGGGGCGGGGTACCCACACCACCAACCATGTTCCCCCGGCCGGATCAGCGGTCGGCATGACCCCCGTGGATGTCGCCTGTTGGGGGGCGACGCTCGTGTCGCGGGACGTGGTCGATGCCGGCGTGCTCCCCGATGCCGACTGGTTCTTCGGGCTGGAGGACTTCGACTTCTTCTGCCGTGTACGGGAGGCGGGTTTCGAGGTGCTCGTGGACGATGTGGCTGCGCGTCAGGTGGCCGATCAGCAGACCACCCTCGGACGGGAGGGAGCGCACCGCGAGAGACGTCCCACTGATGCAGCCGAGGCCTGGCGGGCCTACTACCACGCTCGGAATTCGGTCGCTCTGATCCGGCGACACGGTCGGCGCAGCTGGTATGGGTGGCAGTTGGCCTATTCGGTCCGCCAGGTCCAGAAGGCCCATGGCCGGGCCGAGCGCTCGGCTATCGTGCACGGCCTGTGGGACGGTGCGCTCGGGCGAATGGGTGAGCATCCGCGTTACAGCCGCCGGGTGGGCGAGTTCGATGCGGACGATGGCCCGGGTGTCGATCAATAGTCCCCGGTGACCAAGTAGGCGACATTCGGCCAGGGGCCGGGTCGAGATGGCCGAATGGCCCCACTTGGCGGGCCCCTCCGTGGCGCTGCTTGACACCAGAACTCGGTTACGCCGATGATCTCGTGATGGTCGAGCCGGGGGGTGGCGGGGGAGCGCGCCGCCGCTTGTGGCGATCCATGCCGACCGGGTCGGGAGCCTGATCCGGTGTGCGGCATTGCCGGGCTCTTCGACCCGAAGGCGGCGACCGACGCCGATGTGCTGGGGCGCGACGTGGCGGCCATGACCGCCACTTTGACGCATCGGGGCCCGGACGGTGACGGGTTCTGGTCGGATGCCGACCACGGCATCGCCTTGGGGCATCGGAGGCTGGCGGTGATCGAGTTGGGGCCCCTGGGTGACCAGCCGATGCGATCCCCCGACGGGAGATGGGTGATCAGCTACAACGGCGAGATCTACAACCATCGTGCGCTCAGGCACCGGCTCGTCGGTGAGGGTGTGGCATTCCACGGCGGGTCGGACACAGAGATTCTGCTGGCCGCTGTACAGCAGTGGGGCCTGGAGCCGGCGCTCGATGCATGCGAGGGCATGTTCGCCCTGGCACTGTGGGACCGATACCTCCGGGAGCTGCATCTGGTGCGGGACCGCTTCGGTGAGAAGCCGCTCTACTACGGCTGGGTGCGGGGCCGGCTGGCATTCGCCTCGGAACTGAAGGCGCTGTGCCGGCTCCCGGGATTCGATGCCGACATCGACCCTGACGCCGTGGCCCTCTTCCTCAGACACAACTGCGTCCCCGCCCCCCATACCATCTACCGCCACGTTGCCAAGCTCCTCCCGGGACAGCTGGTCACCGTGGGCACCGGCGCCAGACCGGGCCACCCCCTCGAGCCCCGGGCATTCTGGGCGGCACGGCAGGCCGTCCAGGACGCACGGGCACGCCCGGTGGGCGGTCGACCGGAAGATCTGGCCGATCGGCTGGAGTCAGTACTGTCGAACTCGGTGGCGGCCCGCATGGTGGCCGACGTTCCGATCGGTGCCTTCCTCTCGGGGGGTGTGGACTCGAGCCTGGTGGTCGCGTTGATGCAACAGCACAGCACGCAACCGGTCCGCACGTTCACGGTCGGATTCTCCAACCGCGCCTTTGACGAATCGTCCGATGCCGCGGCGGTGGCAGCCCACTTGGGGACCGATCACATGCGTCTCGAGGTCACCGACGGCGACGCTGCGGACGTCATCCCGTTGTTGCCGGACATCTGGGACGAACCATTCGGTGACATCTCGGCGATACCCATGCATCTGGTGAGCAAACTGGCCCGGACCGAGGTGACCGTCGCCCTGTCCGGGGACGGTGGCGACGAACTGTTCGCCGGGTACAACCGTCATGCCTGGCTCGAGCGACTCTGGAGACGATCCTCGGCCGTGCCCGGCCCCGTACGTCGCCTGGCCGGGTCGACCCTCGGGCACCTCCCCCCTGCGCTGGTCGACGGAGCGGCGCGGGCCACCGTGCTCCTGCCGAGCCGGATGCAGGTGAGGAATCCGGCGTCCAAGCTGGCCAAGGTGGGAAAGGTGCTGGCCGCCTCCGGCCCCGAGGACGCCTATCTGTCCCTGGTGTCCTATTGGGACCATGCGGAGTCGATGGTGGTCGGTGCAGGCCCGAACGTCTCGATGGCCTCCCGCCCGTCGGAGTGGCCGGCGCTCGACGGCATCACCGAGCAGATGCTGTGGCTGGACCTGGTCGGCTACCTCCCCGACGACATCCTCACCAAGCTCGACCGTGCGGCAATGGCGACGTCGCTCGAGACGCGGGTGCCATTCCTCGACCGAGCGGTGTTCGATCTGGCCTGGAGGCTTCCCATGTCGGCCAAGTTGCACGACGGTGCGACCAAGTGGCTTCTGCGCCAGGTGCTCTATCGCCACGTGCCGGCGGAGCTCGTGGAGCGACCGAAGATGGGGTTCGGTTTCCCGATCGGACCGTTGCTCCGGGGTTCCTTGAGACCGTGGGCGGAGGAGCTGCTCGACGAACGGCGACTGCGTAACCAGGGCCTGCTGGATCCCGAGCCGATCAGACGGGCGTGGTACCAACATCTCCGAGGCCGCCGCGACCTCGCCCATGAGCTCTGGGATGTGCTCGCCCTTCAGGCGTGGTTGGAGCGCTGGACGCCGGGCCTGGCACGGTAGTAACCGACCCCAATCACGCATCCAGTGCTCGCTGCAACTGTCTCCGGGGGCCTTGGGGCGGGCTTCGGTCCGCCCGCCCACTCAGCTCACGTGATGATCTGCCGCCGGTGGACTCGATCGGTCTGTCCACAGCTCGTGGCCGAGCAGTTCGAACAGCTCTTTGTTGTGAGGTGCGAAATGCTCCTGAAGCTGGGTGACCAGATCCGGGCTCGCCTCATCGAGCCGGGCAGCTCCGTTGCTCACCGGAAACGGCTGATTGTGGGGGACAAGACCCAGCCAGTCCAGCACGCGCCGTGAGGTCGCCGGATCGGCAAAGAGCTGCTCGCTCTCGAGCACCAGGATCCGGTCACGCCCGACCGCGTCAAACCAGCGACGGAGCTGGGGGGCATATTCGCCACGTGCCACATAAGAGAAGGCGATGTGCTCCACGCTCCGTTCACCGCTCAGAAGCCGTTCGCTCTCGCAAGCCAAACGCACAGGTTCGAGCTCGATGGCGCGTTCGAGGGACTCGGTTTCCCACTGGCCGCGCTGCCGCCAGAGCCAGTACTGGGAGATAGCTCGCTGGGTGGGCTCGCGCAACAGCACGATGAACCGTGTTGTGCCAGGGAGGTCCTTGGCCGCCCTTTCGGGGGCGAGGGGATGGTAGAGCAGGTAGGGGCAGGATTCGCCGGTGATCCGACCGCTCCGCCTCACCGGGAAATGGGCACGGTACCAGCGCATCCCCCGGTCGTAGTGGCCATCGAAGTAGTGCACCTCCTTGTTCAGGCCAGGAGCGACATCGGGGTGCTCGGTGAGCCAGCGGTAGAGCGATGTGGTGCCACCCCTCTGCGTCCCGAGGATCACGAAGTCCGGGAGTGGCCGGATGTCGGCGGTGAGATAGCGTCCAGTAAATCTGAATGAGGCTTTCAGTCGACGAGTGACTGCACCCAGTGACACCGGATGTGGCTCGGATGCGCGAATCGCCATTCTCCTGATGATAGTGGAGCACATCTTCGCTGATTCCAGGGGTCACCTGTCCGGTCCGGTGACCGAATTGAGCGAGCACGCTCGGGGAGTGAGCGATTCCAAAGTCCATCCACTGGGCACCTCCGGCCCAGCCAGGCCTGTCCGACACGATCGAGGGTCCCCACCCAGCGAGATTCGGTGAGCGACACACCACACTGCGTTCGTCGATACCGCACCGCTTGATTATAGTTTGGTGCCCTTGGGGCGTCCCTGATGATGAAGGCCACCGGCGAATGGGGCCGGCGTCGATAGGGTCGTACGGGAGGGAATGGGAGCACTGATCGTGTCGGCAACCAATACGGAATCCCGAGCGCCCTCCCATCGCATACGGGGTTGCCGCGTGGTCACGACATCCTTGACGGCACGATTGCTGTTGGCCAACCAGCTGCGCTCGTTGAGCGACATCGACTGGACGGTGGTCACCGGCGATCCCTACGATGATGCTCCCGACCGCGTGGCAGTGGAGGTCATTCCCATCCGTCGGGAGTTCGCCTTCTCCGATTTCGGCTCCTTCGCCAGCTTGTGGCGTTACCTGCGTCGCCAGCGATTCGATTTCGTGCAGACGCACACGCCGAAGGCATCGTTCCTGGGACTGCCCGCGGCCAGGCTGGCAGGGAGCCCAGCCATTTACACCATCCATGGAGCGCTTTATTTCGACGGGAACGATCGATTGGCGAACGCGTTGGGGTGGTGCTTCGAGCGCTGGTGCTGTACCTGGGCGAACCGGGTGCTGGTCCAGAGCCGCGAGGACGAACAGGCGTTACCTGCAGCATGGATCTGCGGTCGTGGCAAGTTGGAGTACGTGGGAAATGGGATCGCCATGGATCGGTTCCTGGCACCGGTCCCCCCGGCACTGCAGTCGGTTCGCCCCATTGTCATGATGGTGAGCCGATTGGTGCGCGAGAAGGGTTGCGCCGATTTCCTGGGCATTGCCGCGTCGCTGGCCGGTCAGGCCGATTTCGTACATGTCGGGCCGTTCGAGGACGATCAGAGCGACGCCCTGACCGAGGAGGAGGTGGCCGCGGCCTCGGAAGCCGGTCTGGTGACCTTTGTCGGTGCCGTCGACGACGTGCGCCCGTATCTGGCCTCGGCGACAGTGGTGGTCCTCCCTTCGTATCGAGAGGGTATTCCCCGCGTGGCCGTGGAGGCCGCGGCCATGGGCCGTCCGGTCGCCGCATACGACATACGCGGTGTGCGCGAGGTCATCGACCCGCAATCGGGCCTGTTGGCCCAGCGCGGCGACCAACTGGCGCTGACCGCCGTGGTTGCGGACCTGCTGGCGCATCCGGACCGGTGTGTCGAGCTCGGAGACCGATGCCGCCACTGGGTGGTAGACCGCTTCTCCGAGGACGAGGTGCTCGAGCGCCTGAGCGCCACCTACGAGGCCATGGCAGGTGGCGCGGCGTGACCACGGAGGTCTGCCTGACGGTCGACGTCGAGGACTGGTACGACGGCATGGCCGTCCTGGGCAGGCCCATCGCCCGCCCCCGGGGCGCGCACAGCGGCCTGTCGGGCCTGGCCTCTCTCCTCGCATCGGCCGAAGGCGGGCCCACGGTGACCTTGTTCGTCGTCGGCAACTATGCAGACGCGGTGCGCGCCGAGCTCGGCGACCTCGTCGACCGTGGTCACGAGCTGGCCAGCCACGGGCCCGACCACGGGCGACTGCCAGAGGACCCGGCAGCGCTGGTCGAATGGTTGCGAACCGGGCGCTCCATGGTCGAGGACCTGTTCCAGCGTCCGATCCGCGGATTCCGCTCTCCTCGATTCGACATCCCTCGGACGCTCAGCCTGGTCCACTATCGGGACCTCTTGGCCGAGGCCGGCTTCCACTACGTGTCCGACACCAGCCGTCT
>OCTA010000808.1_pt1 | contig 29080 bp, 25 predicted proteins | sample 1538991 | NCBI WGS metagenome assembly OCTA01 (sample SAMEA3539302, study PRJEB22396) | soil metagenome | biome: tundra; feature: field; material: soil | place: USA | collected 2010-05 | depth 0.15 m | reverse complement strand
CGGCCTCGAACGAGAGCGCCGCCACCGACAGCCAGGCGTGCAGCAGGCGGCGGGCATCGACGACCAGCAGCGCGGCGTGGCCGATGCTCACGGCGTTGCTGCTCATGAACGCCAGCCCGTCCCGCGGTCCCAGGCGACCGGGAGCCAGGCCGGCGTCGGCCAGAGCGGTGCCGGCGTCGATCAGCTGATCTTCTCGCCAGACCTGTCCCTCGCCGAGCAGGGCCAGCCCGATGTCGGCCAGGTTGGTCAGATCGCCGGTGCCCAGCGAGCCGAGCTCACGCGTGAACGGAGTCAGGCCGGCGTTCAGCGCGCTTACCAGCACGTCGAGCAGCTCCCGCGCGATCCCGGCGCCCCCGGCGCCGATCTGGTTGGCCCGCGTGGCCATCGCCGCGCGCACCAGGTGCACTGACAGCGGACGCCCGGCACCACACGCGTGACTGCGTAGAAGGCTGAGCGAATACTGCTCGCGGTTGTTCTTGGGCACCCGGTAGGCCCGCAGCGCGCCGACGCCCGTGGTGACGCCGTAGAGATCATCCCCGCGCGCCAGCAGGGCGACGATCGCTGCGCGCGCCCGGTCGTTGCGTGCGTGCGCCTCGGGCGCCAGCTCCGCCGGCGCGCCGTCACGCGCGATTGCCGCCACGGCTTCCGGGGTCAGCGTCGCGCCGTCGAGCAGCACCGGTGGCGCCGTTGCGCGCGGCGGGTGCTCGACAGCTGGGGGACGCGACATCGGTGTGACTCTAAGGCGCAACGGAAGGTCGCGCAGCAACGCCGGGCCGTGTGACGGCGCAGCGTCGCAACCATGGTCGATCAGGATCGTCCGGCGACGTGGACGGCCGCCTGCACATCACCGGGGGCGACCTCGATCCGGCGACGTGGACGGCCGCCTGCGCATCACCGGGGGCGACCTCGATCCGGCGACGTGGACGGCCGCCTGCGCATCACCGGGGGCGACCTCGATCCGGCGACGTGGACGGCCGCCTGCGCATCACCGGGGGCGACCTCGATCCGGCGTCGCCGGCGGCGGTCGCCCGACACCACCTGAAGGTCGCGCTGGACCCCGGCGCGCGGGTTCGGATGGACGCCGCACATGCGGTCGTAGGGCCGGCGGTGGTTACGGGCACGCCCGTCTACGGCCTCACTACCGGGCTGGGTGTGCGCGTCGAGTAGCCGATCGACGGCGCCGAGGCGGCGGCGTTGTCGCTGCGGACCGTCCGCGGCCGCGCGATGGCGGTCGGCGAGCCGCTGGCCACCGAGTTGGTGTGGGCGGCGATGCCGGTCCGGCTCAGCGGTCTGGCCGCGGGCGCCTCCGGCGCTGGACCTGCTTGACCGGGACGTGCGTGCGGTGGCCACCTGGGAGCAGTGCGTGCGTGACGCCGACGTGATCGTGGAGGCGACGCGGCTGACCAAGCCGAACCCGCTGCTGGCTGGGCAGACATTGCTGGCCAAAGCCCGCGTGCTGGGGGTAGGCAGCCGCCTGCCCTACCGGACCTAACACGCCGCGGCGCGCTGCGGTAGCGTCCGCGCGGGATGACACCGGAACCGACATGGAGCTGACACCGGAGCCGATATGGAGCTGACCTGCCGGGGCTGGCCACAGCAGGCGGCGCTGGCGATGCTGCGCAACAACCTTCATCCCGACGTGGCCGAGCGGCCCGAGGATCTGGTCGTCTACGGGGGGATCGGCAAGGCGGCACGCAACTGGTCCAGCTACCACACGATCGAGCGCGAGCTTGCGCGCCTCGGCGATCACGAGACGCTGCTGGTGCAGTCCGGCAAGCCGGTGGCGGTGTTCGAAACCCACGACCAGGCGCCGCGCGTGCTGATCGCCAACTCCAACCTCGTGCCGCAGTGGGCCACGTGGGAGAAGTTCCGTGAGCTCGACGCCGCCGGGCTGATGATGTACGGGCAGATGACCGCAGGGTCGTGGATCTACATCGGCAGCCAGGGGATCCTGCAGGGGACCTATGAGACGTTTGCCGCCGCCGCACGCAAGCGCTTCGGCGGCAGTCTGGAGGGACGCCTCGTGGTCACCGCCGGCCTGGGCGGGATGGGCGGCGCCCAGCCGCTGGCGATCACGATGCTGGGTGGCGCTGCGCTGTGCGTCGAGGTCGACCTGCAGCGGATCGAGCGGCGGATCGAGACCGGCTATCTGGACGAGCGCGCCGCCGACCTTGACGACGCGCTGGCGCGCCTCGATGCCGCGCGCGGCGAGCGGCGTGCGCTTTCCATCGGCCTGGCCGGCAATGCCGCCGAGGTGCTGCCGGAGCTGGTGCGCCGTGGTGTGGCAGTCGACGTCGTCACCGATCAGACAAGCGCCCACGATCCGCTCAACGGCTACGTGCCGGCGGGCATCACCGTCGAGCAGGCCGAGGTGCTGCGCCGCGACCCCAACGAATACCTGCGCCGGGTGGGCGAGAGCGCGCTGGCGCACGTCGCCGCGATCCGGGCGCTGGCGAGCGCCGGCGCAGAGGCGTTTGACTACGGCAATGCCCTGCGGGGTCTGGCCGAGTCCTACGGCGATCGGGACGCCTTCTCCTATCCGGGCTTCGTCCCCGCCTACATCAGGCCGCTGTTCTGCGAGGGCAAGGGCCCGTTTCGCTGGGTGGCGCTGTCCGGCGATCCGGCCGACATCTACGCCACCGACCACGCGATCCTGGATCTGTTCGGAGAGCAGGAGCACGTTGCGCGCTGGATCCGGCTCGCCTCCGAGCACGTCAAGTTCCAGGGCCTGCCGGCCCGGATCTGCTGGCTGGGCTACGGCGAGCGCGACCGGGCCGGCGTGCGCTTCAACGAGATGGTGGCCAGCGGCGAGCTCAAGGGGCCGATCGTGATCGGCCGTGACCACCTGGACGCCGGCTCGGTCGCTTCGCCCGAGCGTGAGACCGAGGCGATGCGCGACGGCTCTGACGCGGTCGCCGACTGGCCGCTGCTCAACGCGATGCTGATGACCGCGTGCGGGGCGAGCTGGGTCTCGATCCACCACGGCGGCGGGGTGGGGATGGGCAAGTCGATCCACGCCGGCCAGGTGGTGGTCGCCGACGGCAGCTCCGCCGCCGGCGAGCGGGTGCGCCGCACGCTGACCGCCGACCCGGGATTGGGCGTCGTCCGGCACGCCGACGCCGGCTACCCTGAGGCGCTGGCCGCCGCGCGTGAGCGGTCGATCAAGATGCCGATGCTCGATCCCGAGCCCGACGTGCGTTGAGCACGGGCACGGTCTCATTCACGGGGGCGGCTCAGATCCTGCGCCCGCCGCGCGACGGTCTGGATCAGCTCCGCGGGGCCGATCTCGCGGGCCAGACGCTCGCGCCGGGAGGTCTCACGGCGGTCGGCGGCGTGATCGCCGCGCTTGAGCCCGACCCGCGGGCCGGCCTTGCCGTTGATGCCCACGGCTGTGCGATCCTGCCGGGGTTCATCGACTGCCACACCCATCTGCCGTTTGCGGGCTGGCGCGCCGGTGAGTACGAGCAGAAGGTGGGCGGCGTGCGCTACGAGGAGATCGCCCGCACCGGGGGTGGGATCGCGTCCTCGGCCCGGGCGCTTCGTGAGAGCTCCGACGAGCAGGTGCTGGTGCAATCACGCGGGCTGGCGGCCGAGATGCTGGCGGCCGGGACAACGACGTTTGAGTGCAAGTCCGGCTACGGCCTGTCCCGCGAGCAGGAACTGCGTTCGCTGCGACTCGCCCAGGCGCTGGCGGCCGAGGTTGCCCAGACCACAACCTCTACTGCGCTGTTGGCGCACTCGGTCCCCAGCGGCTACACCGCCGACACGTGGATGGACGAGGTCGAGCGGATGCTCCCGGAGGTGCTGGCGCCGGGAGGCGTGAGTGCGCTGGACATCTTCGTCGAGTCGGTCGCGTTCTCCAACGCTCACCTGGAGCGGATGGGCGCACTGGCGGCTGGGGCGGGACTGGCGCTGCGCTGCCACGTCGAGCAGTTCGGCGGCTACCGCTCGGTGCCGGTCGCCTTGGCGGCCGGAGCCCGCTCCGTCGATCATCTCGCCACGCTTCACCCCGACGATGTCGAGCCGCTGGCGCAGGCCGACTGCGCGGCGGTCCTGCTCCCGGCCGCCGAGTTCCTCGGCGCCGAGCACCGCGCGCCGGGACGGGAACTGCTGGACGCCGGGGCGATCGTGGTGCTGGGCACCGACGCCAACCCGGGCACGGCGCCGGTCGTCTCGATGCCATTGGTGATCGGCCTCGCGGTCCGGCTCTACGGGATGACCACGCGCGAGGCGCTCGCGGCGGCCACGCTCAACGCCGCCTGGACGCTGGGGATGGCTCGGACCCTGGGCTCGATCGAGGTCGGCAAGCGGGCCGACCTGGTGCTGCTCGACGCACCGGCCGAGCACGTGGCCTACCGCCTGGGCCACAACCCGGTGGAGATCGCGTTCATCGCCGGCGAGCCGGTCTACGTCCGCGACGAGCGTGCCGCGGCGAGGATCGGCCTGCGATGAGGTCCGGGCAGGATCAGCCGGCGACGAGGACCGCGACGGTGCCGGCGATGGCCAATGCCCACAGCCACGCCTTCCAGCTTGATCTGCGCGGTATCGGCGAGCGCCTGCATCCCGGCGACGACTTCTGGAGCTGGCGCCACGAGATGTACCGGCTTGCCGCCGGCCATGATCCCGACAGCATGCGTGCCGTCGGCGAGCGTGTCTACGCCCAGATGGCCGCGGCCGGCTACGGCGCCGTGGGGGAGTTCCACTACGTCCATCACCAGCCCGACGGACGGCCCTACGCGGACGCCAACGCGATGGCGATCGCGCTCGCGGACGCGGCCGTCGCCCAGGGCCTGGAGATCACGCTGCTGCCGGCCGCCTACCACCGCGGCGGCCCCGGCCGCGAGCCCGACCCAGGGCAGCGCCGTTTCTGTGACCCCGACGTGGAGACATTCCTGGGCCGTGTCGATGCGCTGCGCGGTTGGGCTACCGGCCGCCCCGGAGTGAGCGTCGGCGTCGCCGTGCACAGCGTCCGCGCCGTGCCCGCCGACTGGATCGAGGCCGTAGCCGAGTACGCGCAGCGACACGGTCTGGTTCGTCATGTCCACGCCTCCGAGCAGCGGCGCGAACTTGAGCAATGCCAGGCCGAGCATGGCTGCTCGCCGATCGAGCTGCTGCACCGCTGCGGCTTTCTCGGCGAGCGCACCAGCGTGGTGCATGCGATCCATGTCGACGAGCATGACGTTGAGCGGCTGGCGGCCAGTGGCTCAATCGTGGTCACCTGCCCGACGACCGAGGGCAACCTCGGCGATGGCTTCTTGCCTGCGCTGCGCTACCGCGACGCCGGTGTGCGCCTGGCGATCGGCACCGACGAGCAGATCCGGATCGATCCGTTTGAGGAGCTGCGCGAGCTAGAGACGCTGGCCCGCCGCGAGGGGCACACCCGGTTCGCGCTGCTGGCGGCGGCCGATGGGGACCTGTGGGGTCAGATCCTCGTCAACGGCCGCGCCAGCCTGGGGTGCAGCGGCCCGCCGGCCGAGATCGAGCTCGATCTTCACCATCCCGACCTGGCCGGCGTCGCACCGGCCGACCTCCCGCTGGCGCTGGCCACGTGCGCGTCGGCGGGGGTCGTCAGCGCGGGGGTGGGCTCGGCCAGCCTGCGGAGTGCGCGATGACCGTCATGCTGCGGCGGCGCGCCGAGATCGACCTCAAGGCCTTCCGGCGGGTCGCCTGGGAGGGGGAGGGGGTCGCGATTGATGCGCGGGCGCGGGCCCAGATCGCACTACGCCGTGCGCAGTTGATCAACGGCGCTCCGTGCGCTCCGGCGCTGCTGGCCGAGGTGCTGCAGGCGTGCCCGCCGATCGAGCGTCGCCGCTCGCTTGGCCCCGACCTCGCGCGCCTGTCAGCGGTGCTGAAGCCATCGATCCCGGACTGAGAGATGCCCCATCGCCACCCCTCCCTGCTCGCCGCACCCCCCGCTGCACCGGGCCGGCGGTGGCTGACCAACGCGCGCCTGTTCGACGGCACCGGCGCCGCGATTCGTCAAGCGGCCGCCGTGCTGATTGAGGACGGGACGATCGAGCGGGTCGGCGCGGCGTCGGAACCGGCGCCCGAGGGGGCGCGGGTGATCGACCTCGGCGGCCGCACGCTGATCCCGGGGCTGATCAACGTCCACGTTCACGTGCAGGCCCGGCCGCCCGTGCCGGCCCCTGGGGCCGAGCCGATCCTGGCCGGGACCAGCGCGCACTTCCTCCAGGCCGGTCTGCGCGACATCCTGCGGATGGGCACCACGACGCTGCGCAACGTCGGCGGCCAGGCCCACCAGCCCCAGGAGGCCCGGCAGGCGATGCGCTATGGGGCCTTCCGTGGTCCGCGCCTTTTGACCTGTGGGCTGATCATCTCGGCCACCGCTCCGGGCGGGCGCTTCTACGGGGCGATGTACCGGGAGGCCGACGGGCCCCAGGAGATCCGCAAGGCCGTCCGCGAGCAGCTCCGCGCCGGGGCCGACTTCGTCAAGGTGATGAGCACCGGCGCGCGCTCCAACGAGCTCGAGGACCCCGAGCCGACGCAGCTGACCGACGCCGAGTTCGCGGCGCTGGTGGACGAGGCCCACCGGATGGGGGTCAAAGTCGCGGCCCACGCCGAGGGCCTGGCCGGGACCGCGGCGGCGATCGAGCACGGGATGGACACGATCGAGCACGGCATGTATCTCAACCAGCGTCCCGAGCTGCTGGAGGCGATGGCGGCGGGCGGGCAGGTGCTGGTGCCGACGCTCAGCGGCTACTACTGGATGGCCGGCTTGGGCACCGCGATCGATCCCGACGGCGCCGAGCTCGAGCCCGAGATGTTGCCGAGCATCGTCGCGCTGGCCCACCACAACCTGGAGCAGGGTGCGCGCAGCCTGCGGGCCGCGCGGGCCGCCGGGGTCAAGATCGCGCTCGGCTCAGATCGCGACGGCCTCACCGGCGAGGACACCGCGCTCGAGCTGCTGCGGATGGTCCACCACGGTCTGAGCGTGTCCGAGGCGCTCGTGGCGGCCACGCAGACCGCGGCCCAGGCGCTGGGACTGGAGGACCGGATCGGCACCGTGCAGCCCGGCCGGCTCGCCGATCTGGTGGTGCTGGACGGCGACGTGTTGACCGAGCCCGAAATGCTGCTGGCGCCCGATCGAATCTGGCTGGTACTGCAGCTGGGCGAGCCCGTCGCGGGCGCCGCGCTGGAATCCCCAGCGGAACTTTGGCGTTTTGCGACCACCCCTCGGTCGGGAAACGCCAAAGTCGCGGCTGACGGACCGTCAGTCCCGGGCAGCCCGTCGGAAGGGGCGGCGCTGGAGGGTCACCAGGTTTCGTAGGAGCTGCGCTCGCGGCTGGCCAGCCGGGGGATCGCATCGCCGACCGCATGTCGCTGGAAGTGCGCTGAAGCGCCGTGGGCGGCGGACGCCTGCTCGTCGGCGTACTGCTCGTAGATCATGAACACGCGCGGGTCCTGGGGATCGCGGTGGGGCTGGTAGACGAGGTTGCCCGGCTCGGCGCGCGACGGCTCCACCAGCGCCTCGATTGCGGCGGCGACCGCGGCTTCCTCGCCCTCGTTGGCGATCCATTTCGCTACGACGACGTATGCCATCGCAACTCGATTTCGGCCAGCTCCTCATATAGGCGGATCGCGCTCATCTCGCCCGCCTGGTCGCCGTAGCGTGAGCGGGCGCGGACGTGGATCTGCTCCACCAGCGCCGCCAGTTCGACCGGCACGCCGACGTCGCGCGCGAGGTCGACGGCCAGTCCCAGATCCTTGGTCACGAGCTTCATCGCGAAGCCCTCATCGTAATCGCCGCGGTCGAGCACCGAGCGTACGTCGTGCTCAAGGAAGTTGGAATTGGCCGGCGAGTTGACCAGCGCGGTGTGCAGCTTGTCGATGTCGACGCCGGCCTTGACCCCCACCGCCATCACCTCGGCGGTCGCCACCGCGTGCACGAACCAGGTCAGGTTCAGCAGCAACTTGACCGCGTAGCCGCTGCCGTGGGGACCGAGGTGGAAGATCTGCCGGGGATCGCCGATCGTCTCCAGCACCGGCAGCGCGCGGGTGAACGCGGCGCTGTCACCGCCGGCGTAGATCGCCAGCGTGCCTGACTCGGCCCTGATCGTCTGACCGGCGACCGGGGCGTCGATCATCTCCACGCCGCGAGCGCGAGCCGCCGCCTGCGCGCGGCGCCCGACCTCCAGCGAGCTGGTGCTCATCTCGATCACCAGTGCGCCTGGCGCCAGCGCTGCGATCGCCCCGCCGGATCCGGTCAGCACCTGCTCGACCTGGGGTGGCCCCGGCAGGCTGGTGACCAGCATGTCGGCCCCGGCGGCGCACTGCGCCGCCGAGCCGGCCGGTCTGGCGCCCGTCTCCCGCGCTCGCCTGAGCGCCCCGGCGTCGAGGTCGAATGCGCACACGTCAAAGCCGGCGGTGATCACGTTGCGGCACATGTGGCCGCCCATGTGACCGAGGCCGATGAAGGCGACCCGCGTCACGCGAGGGAGATCCACGTCGTCTTCAGCTGCGTGTAGGCGTCGAGCGCGTGCAGCGAACGGTCGCGGCCGTGACCGGAGTCCTTCATGCCCCCGAAAGGCGTCGCCAGCGAGGCGGCGTCGAAGGTGTTGACCCACACGGTACCGGCCCGCAGCGAGCGTGCCAGGCGACCGGCGGTGGTGATGTTGGCGGTCCAGACGGCGGCCGCGAGCCCGTAGCGGGTGTCGTTGGCCAGTGCCAGCGCGTGGTCGAGGTCGTCGGCGGGCTGGATCACCAGCACCGGGCCAAACACCTCCTGCTGGACGATCGGCAGTGACGGATCCTCGGTCTGGATCAGGGTCGGCGCCATGTAGGCGCCGCCGGACACCGGCTCGCACCGTTCTCCGCCGGCGATGATCCGGGCCCCGTCGGCCAGGGCGCGCTCAACATGGCCGATCACGCCGTCGAGATGCTCGTGGCTGATCAGCGCGCCGAGCACCGTGGACTGCACCAGCGGGTCGGCGGGCACGAACCGCCCGGCCTGCTCCTGCAGGCGCGCCACGAGCTCATCGGCGATCGAGCGCGCCACGATCACGCGGGAGCCGGCGTGGCAGGTCTGCCCGGCGTTGTAGAAGATCCCCCAGCCGATTGCGCTGGCCGCGGCGTCAAGGTCCGGCGCGTCGGCGAGCACGAGCTGCGGGCTCTTGCCACCGAGCTCCAGCGACACCGACTTGCCGTTGGACTCGCCCGCGTAGCGCTGGAACCGGTGCCCGACCGCCACCGAGCCGGTGAAGGCGATCTTGTCGACATCGGGGTGGCGACCGAGCGCCTCGCCGGCCTCCTCGCCGTAGCCCGGGACGACGTTGAGGACGCCGGGCGGGATCCCCGCCTCGCCCGCCAGCTCGGCCAGCGCCAGCGCGCTCAGCGGCGACTGCTCGGCGGGCTTGAGCACGAGCGAGTTGCCGGCGGCCAGCGCCGGCGCCAGCTTCCAGGCGCTGATGATCAGCGGATAGTTCCACGGCACCACCGCGCCGACCACGCCCAGCGGCTCGCGGCTGATCAGCGCCAATACGTCGGGCGCGGTGGGGGCGATCTGCCCGTAGACCTTGTCGATCGCCTCTCCGTACCAGGCAAAGCAGCGGCTGGCGTTGGGGACGTCGACCGAGCGCGCGTCGCTGATCGGGTGCCCGGTGTCAAGCGACTCGAGCAGCGCCAACTCCTCAAGGTTCGCCACGATCAAATCGGCCAGTGCCACCAGCACGCGCCCGCGCTGAGCCGGGTCGGCGAGCGCCCAGTCGCCGCGTTCGAATGCCCGGCGGGCGGCGCGGACCGCGCGGTCGATGTCCTGCGCGTCGCCCCTCGCCACCTGGGCCAGCTCACGGCCGTCACGCGGTGAGACGGTGGCGAACGTGCGCCCGTCGGCGGCGGGTGCGAACTCGCCGTCGATGAACGCCTGCGAGCGGATCGTCAGCTCGCAGGGGTTCACGCGTCCGCACCGCGGGCATGGTGGGCGACCGCCTCCTCGTCGAGCTCGATGCCCAGACCGGGCGTCGCCGGGATCGCCAGGCAGCCGTCGGCCCCGATCCGCAGCGGCTGCGCGAGCATGAAGTCCCGCCGCTCGGGCGTCCAACCGGGGGGGTCGTAGGGGTACTCGATGAACGGGCCGCCCCCGACGCCGCAGCAGACGTGCAGGTTCGCCAGCATGCCGATCCCGTTGGTCCAGGTGTGGGGCGTGAACCAGCGATTGCGCCGCAGCGCCAGCTCGGCCAGCGTGCGCACTCCGGAGATCCCCAGCGCGAGCACGACGTCGGGCTGATAGACGTCGAGCACGTCGTGATCAAGCGCCTCGCGCAGCTCGTTGAAGCTACGCGCCATCTCGCCCCCGGCGATCCGAACGCCGGTCGTCTCGCGCAGCATCCGCATGCCCGCCAGGTCGTCCCCGGCCAGCGGCTCCTCGACCCACAGGACGCCGTGCTCGGCCAGGCGGTCGATCACGCGGCGCGCGTCGGCGGGCCCCAAGCTCGGGGTGATGTCTCCGGCCATCCGCCACCACTGGTTGAGATCGACCAGAATCTCCAGCCCGTCGCCGACCGCATCGCGGATCGCCGCCACGACGGCGATGCCCTCCGGGATCCGGTCCCGGACGATCCGGACCTTGACCGCCTTAAAGCCCTCGGCCACCAGCGCCCGGGCGTCCTGCGCGCGCTGCTCAGGCGTGCGCAGTTCGCCGAGCGAAGCGTAGGCGGGAATCCGGTCGGCGGCACCTCCGAGCAGCCGGGCCACGGAAACCCCCAGCGCCCGGCCGGCCAGGTCCCAAAGGGCCGCCTCCAGCGGCCAATAGCGCCCGGCGTGAAACGAGATCGTCTCCAGCGTGCGCGCGTGGGTGGCCAGAGACAGCGGGTCGCGGCCGATGAACAGGTGCTCGAACTCGGCAAAGCCGGCCATCGTGTCGCCGCTGGCGATGCCGGTGATGCCCTCGTCTGTCTGCACCCGCACGATCGTGGCCTCAAAACGCGTCCGCGGATCGGGATCCCAGGCGGCGAAGAACGGCGGGTCGAGGTCCAGGCGCAGGCGCTGGATGGCGATCGCGGTGATCTTCACGGCTGCGCCCGGTCAGTCGCCGCCGTAGAACGGGCTGCGCAGCGAGTCGCGCCGCTCCACCAGCGCGCGGGCGCCATCCGGGTCACGCCCGATCACGGCGGTGCGGATGCCCTTCAGCGTGGCTGCACGGCTGGCGATCCGCACGGCGGTCTCGTCCGTGGCGCCGGAGTCGATGTAGATCGCCACGAACACGAGCAGATCCACGCTGATCACGAGCAGTTCCTCGGCGACGGCGTCGAGCACCCCCTGGGCGATCCCCAGCTGTCCGGCGCCCCAGGTGATCGTCTGGTGGCGCGGCTCGAGTGCCGTCTCCTTGTTGATCATGATCGTCGGCGGCCAGACCGGCTCGTAGTGCGCCTTGTCCTCGCCGACGACGACCAGGATCGGCGCGTGTCCGGGGGCGGGGGAGGTGAACGTGGTCAGCAGCGCCGCAGCGGTCGGCGTGCCGCGCTCGGCGAGCACCACGTTGACATGGGCGCCGTCGGGATCGACGCCGCTCCAGCCCTCGCCGATCAGCCCGTCGAAGCCCAAGCCGGGCTTGACCGGGCGCTCGGAATGCACCTGTGGTCTGGTGGGCCTGATCACGAGCTCCGGGCTCCCGCCAGCTCGGGGTCGAGGATCACGACCGAACGGCCGCCCTCGCCGTGGCGCAGTCGCTCAAACGCCGCCTCGACGCCGTCAAGCTCGATCAGGTGGGTGACCACGTCGGCGAGCTCCAGCCGTCCGGAGCGGACCAGCTCGATCAGGCCGGGGAACGTCTCGGCGGGGTCGGCGCTGCCGTAGTAGCTGCCGATGATCGACTTCTCCGACAGGAACTCGATCGCCGGCAGCGAGACCTCGACGCCGGCCGGCGCCAGCCCCACCACGACCGCGGTGCCGCCGGGGCGCAGCGCGTCCCAGGCGGTGCGGATCGTGGCCGCGGTGCCGACGACCTCAAACGCGTAGTCAACCCCGCCGCCGGTGATCGCCCGGATCGCCGCCGCGGCGTTGACGGCGCTGGCGTCGACGGCGTGCGTCGCGCCGCGCCTCAACGCGGGCGCCAGCTTGTCCGGTCGCCGGTCGACGGCGATGATCGTCGCCGCCCCGGCCAGTCGGGCGGCGGCGATCACCTGCAGCCCCACGCCACCGCAGCCGATCACGCACACGCGCTCGCCGATCCGCACTCGCGCTGCCTGCGAGACGGCGCCGAAGCCGGTGATCACGCCGCACCCGAGCAGCGCCGCCTGCCAGAGCGGGATCTCGGGCGGGATCGGGATCGCGGCTCCGGCCGCGACGACGGCGTACTCGGCGAAGCAGGCGACCGTGAGCCCGTGCTGGAGCACCGTCCCATCGGCGGCGCGCAGGCGCGAGCTGCCGTCCAGCAGCATGCCGGCCACGGAGTTGCGCCCCACCAGCTCGCACAACGTCCGCCGGCCCGAGCGGCACGCCGGGCAGACGCCACAGGATGGGACCAGGCACAGCACGACGTGGTCGCCGGGGGCGATGCCGATCACGTCCTCGCCGACCGCCGCGACGACTCCGGCCCCCTCGTGGCCGAGCACCAGCGGCCAGCGCTCGGCGCCGAGCTGCCCGTCGGCGAGGTGCACGTCGGAGTGGCACACCCCGGCAGCGGCGATCCGCACCAGCACCTCGCCGCGTCGCGGACCCTCGAGCAGGACTCGCTCCACCGCCACGGGCCGGCCCGGCTCACGCAGCACGCAGGCCCGCATCTCGATCGCCGGAGACGAGCAGGTGCTCGCCTCAGCCAGGAGCATCCCGGTCATCTCCGTGGTCCCGGCGCACTGGAGCGCGTTGTGCCACACCGCGGGGCAACTGTCAAGGTCTTTGTGGACGCGTTCACGTGGCCCGGTGGCAGGCCTGCCGGTGCTCCGGAGACGGCGCACCCGCGGGGCGGTCCGAGAGCTAGCCGTCCGACGGGACGGCGGGGGCCTCCGCGAGCGACCCGCCGTCGAGAACCTGCAGTCGCCGGAGCTCCTCCAGCGGGATGTGACAGCGGATCCCGTGACCCGGCTCCTCCTCACGAAGCTCGGGCTCGGTGGTCTCGCAGATCTCACCGATCTTGCGCGGACAGCGGGTGTGGAACGGGCACCCGGTGGGCGGGTCGGCGGCACTGGGGATCTCGCCCTCCAGCCCGATCCGCAGGCGATCCAGGTCGTCGAGCCTTGGCACCGCGGACAGCAGCGCCTCGGTGTAGGGGTGGTGGGGGCCCGCGAACACGGTGTCGGCGGGTCCGATCTCCATCACCCGGCCCAGGTAGAGAACCACGATCCGGTCGGCGAGGTAGCGCACGACGCCGAGGTCGTGGCTGATGAACAGGTAGGCGACCTGCTTGCGCTGCTGCAGGTCGGTGAGCAGGTTGAGGATCGCCGCCTGGACGGATACGTCAAGCGCCGAGGTCGGCTCGTCGCAGACGACGATCCGGGGATCGCCCGCAAACGCCCGCGCGATCGCCACCCGCTGCTTGAGGCCGCCCGAGAGCTGCGACGGACGCATCGGCAGGTAGCGCTCGGGCAGCCGCACCGACTGCACCAGCGACAGCAGTCGGGACTTGATCTGGTCGCCGGAGTAGCCGCCGAGCTTGGTCAGAGAGCGGGAGATCAGCTGCCGGACCGAGTGGCGGCGGTTCAGCGCCGAGTCCGGATTCTGAAAGACGATCTGCAGCCCCTTCTGATCAGACGCTTCGCGCTTGGGCGCGAGCGACGCCAGCTTGTGGCCGTCGAGCTGGATCTCGGCGCCGTCGTCAGGCGCGATGATTCCCATCAGCACGCGCGCCAGGGTGGTCTTGCCGCTGCCCGACTCACCGACCAGGCCCACCGTCTCGCCCGGCGCGATGTCCAGATCGACGCCGAGCAGGCCGCGAACCGTCTGACCCGACATGTGAAAGGTCTTGCTGGCGGCGCGGACGCGGATCAGCGGCTCAGTGGTGGGGGCCGTAGGCCCGGCGGTACTCGCAGGCTCCTCGATCTCCGCGGCCTCGCCGCCCATCGGAACGCTCTGCGCGCGCTCGTGGTAATGACAGCGCGAGCCGCGCCCGCCGCCGATCTCATACAACGGCGGCGCCTCGTGGTGGCAGCGGTCGTCGGCCAGGCCGCAGCGCTCGGCGAAGATGCAGCCCTCGATCACCGATCCGGGGGCGGGCAGCGAACCCGGGATCGTGGCCAGCGTCGTACGGGCTCGCGCGCCCCCCCGAGCATCGCGCCGCGGGATCGAGCGCAGCAGCCCGACCGTGTACGGGTGACGCGGGTCCTTGAACACCTCCTGGGCCGTTCCCTCCTCCACCAGCTCGCCGGCGTACAGCACCCCGACGCGGTCGCACATCTGGGCGATCACCGCCAGGTTGTGGCTGATGAACAAAAGCGATGTCTTGAACTCGGCCCGCAGGCCCCGGATCAGGTCGAGCACCTCCGCCTCGACGGTCGCGTCGAGCGCCGTCGTCGGCTCATCGAGGATCAAAAGCGACGGCTCGGCCGCCAGCGCCATCGCGATCACCACCCGCTGGAGCATCCCGCCGGAGAGCTGGTGGGGGTAGCGGCCCATCACGCCGGCGGGATCCGAGATCCGCACCTTTTCCAGCATCTCCCGGGCTCGGGCCAGGGCCGGCTTGCGATCCATACCGGCGATCTCGTAGACCTCGGCGACCTGGCGCCCGACCAGGATCGACGGGTTCAGGGCGCGGCCAGGCTCCTGATAGACCATCGAGACCGAGCGCGCACGCAGCTGGCGTAGCTCGGACTTGTCCAGCGACAGCACGTCTCGGCCGTCGATCTCGATCCTCCCGTCGCTGACACTGCCGTTTCGCGCCAGGTAGCGGACGATCGCCAGCGCGACCGTCGACTTGCCGCAACCCGACTCGCCGACCAGGCCAAACGACTCACCCCGGGACACGTGGAAGCTGACGTCGCGTACCACCCGCTGCTGCTGGCGGCGCACCCGGTAGCTGATCTCGACGTGCGACAGCGACAGCGCGTCGGCGGTCTCCGGGGGCGGAGTGAGAGGGGTGGGGTCAAGCGTGGTGCTCATGACTCGTCCAGGGTGGATTCGATCGAGTTGGCGATCATATTGACGCCGATGACCAGCGAGGCGATCGCCAGCGCGTCGAACAGCACCTCCCACCAGTAGCCGGCGGTCACCTCGGTGTAGTTGCTGAAGATGTCGAGTCCCCAGTTGGCCGACGGCGGCGGGATCCCGAAGCCCAGGAAGGAGAGGGTCACGATCGTGAACACGGCGTATCCGAGGCGGACGGTGAACTCGACCATGATCGGCGCCATCACGTTGGGCAGGATCTCCACGAACATGATGTACAGCGAGCTCTCGCCGCGCAGCCGCGCCGCCGAGACGTAGTCGAGCTCGCGCTCCTGCAGGACCGCGGCTCGGACCGTGCGCGCGATCAGCGGCGTGAACACGATCCCGATCACGATGATCAGGGTCGAGTCCGACGGGCCGAGCGCGACCACGCCGAGGATCCCGGTGACCACCAGCGGCAGCGCCAGGAACGCCTCCACGAAGCGGCCGATGACGTCGTCGATCGCGCCGCGGAAGTAGCCCATCACCAGGCCCAGCGCGGTGCCGAGCACGGTGCCGAGCAGGGTCGCCAGCGGCGCCGTGACCAGGATGTCCCGCGAGCCGGTGATCACCCGCGCGAACATGTCGCGGCCCAGCCCATCGGTGCCGAATAGGTGCGACAGCGACGGCGCCTTGTTGATATTGGCCAGGTTCTGGGCGAACGGGCTCTGCACGACCAGGGTGCCGAAGATCGCCGACAGGATCCAGAAGCCCAGGATCACCGCGCCGAAGATGAACGTCTTGCGGTGAACCAGGTTGCGCAGGAACTCGCTGCGCAGCTCGGCCTGAGCGGAGCTGACCGCGGCGGCCGATTCGACCGGGACCGAGCCGATGCTCATTCCAGGCCCCGGTAGCGGATGCGGGGGTTCAGCAGCGAGTAGATGACATCGGCGATCAGGATCGCGAACATGTAGGCCAGGCCGATCGTCAGCACGCCGGCCTCGAGCATCGGGAAGTCCTTGCTCTGGGCGGCGTTGTACAGCAGCGTGCCGATTCCGTTGTAGTGAAACAGGGTTTCGACCAGTACCAGGCCGCCAAGCAGGTAGCCGATCTGCGAGGCGATCACGGTGATCGTGGGCAGCAGCGAGTTGCGCAGCACGTGGCGCCGGATCATGACGCCGCGGGGCAGGCCCTTGAGCGTCGCCGTGCGGGCGTAGTCTGAGTTGAGCGCCTCGATCGTGCCCGCCCGGGCCATCTGCTGGATGTAGCCGAACAGGATCAGCGTCAGCGGGATCGCCGGCATGATCAGGTGATAGATCGTGCCGAAGAAGCCGTGGCCGCCGGATGCCTGGATCGGCAGCACGTTGAGCGCGATCCCGAAGACCAGGATCAGGATGATGCCTGAGACGAGCTCCGGGATGACCGTCGCCGACAGGCCGAACACGCTGATCACGCGGTCGATCGGCTTGCCGACGTTCAGCGCCGCGACCACCCCGCCCAGGACACCGAGCGGGACCACGAGCACGAACGCCACCGCGGCCAGCTTGAGCGAGTTGACGAGCGCGGAGCCCAGCAGCGGGCCGATCGGCGCCTGGTACTGATACGAGGTGCCGAGATGGCCGCGCACGACGTGGCTGATCCAGCTCCAGTACTGGGTGAGCACCGGCCGGTCGGTGCCGAGCTGGTGGGAGAGCACCTTGATCGCCGAGGGGGCGGCGAGCGGCCCGAGGATCGCACGGGCCGGGTCCCCGGGCAGCACCTGGGCGGCGAAGAACACGATTGCGCTGAGGATGCACAGCGTGATCAGCGCGAGGCCGACGCGCTTGAGGATGAACCTGATCATCGCCTTCCCGCCGGTTGCCGTGAGGCTACGCCGTCTTGTAGGCCTGGCCGAGGAACAGCTGCGAGATCGAGGTGGGGTTCATCCCGTGCACCTTGGGCGTCGATGCGGCGAGTCCGTCGATCCAGTAGGGGATGATGACCGGGGTCTCGGCCAGCAGCAGGGTCTCGATCTTGCCGGCGATCTGCTGCTGGCTCTGCACGTCGAGCGCCGCCACGTACTGCTTGTACAGGGCATCGTAGGCGGGATTGTGGAAGTGGGCCGCGTTCCATGAGCCGGCGGTGGTGAAGGCCGCATCGAGGAACACGTTGGGGACCCCGCGGTCGCCGTAGTTGACCAGGCTCATCGTGCTGTCGAGCCAGTCCGAGTTGCCGAACGTCGACTTGCCGTAGTAGGCGGTCTGGCTCTCGACCTTGAGGTTGATGTCGACGTTGATCGGCGTGGTCGCGGCCTTGATCACCTGGGCCAGCTGCGCGATCTCCTCGTAGATGTCGGCGGCCAACGTCACGCTGAAGCCCTTGGAGTGCCCGGCGGCGGCCATCAGCTGCTTGGCCTTGGCGATGTCCTGGACCCGCTGGGGCACGCTGGTGTTGGTCGAGGCGAACATCGGCGCGAACGGGTTGTCGTTGGCCACGCTCCCAAGTCCGTGCAGCAGCGCCTCGACCATCCCCGGACGGTTGAGGGTCAGGGCGATCGCCTGGCGGACCCGGGCGTCGGTGAACGGGGCCTGGTCACAGCGCATCGACAGCTCGCGATGGTTGGACGCCTTGAGCTTGATGACGCTGTAGCTGGGGTTGTTGAGGATCGCCTCGGCGCCCGACGGAGTGAACTGCACGATGGCGTCGACGTCACCACCCTGCAGGGCCAGGATCTGGGGCGCCTGGCTCTCGTAGAACTTGAACGCGGTGCCGTCGAGATACGGCTTGGGGCCCCAGTAGTCCGGGTTGGCTACGAAGTTGGCGCCGACGTTCTGCGAGTAGCTGGACAGCTTGAACGGGCCGGTGCCGACGAACGTCTTCTGCCAGTTGGCGAAGTCGGTCCCGTGGGGAACGATGATCGCGTTGTAGTTGTCGGAGGAGATGATGTACGGGAAGTTGCCGTTGGGGGCCTCCAGGTGGAAGGCGACCGTTGCCGAATCCACCTTCTGCACGCCCGCGGGCGTCAGCACGCCGACGAACGTGGACAGGGCATTGGAGGCGTTCTTGGGATCGGAGAGCTGCTTGAACGTGTACACCACGTCGTCGGCGGTCATGGGCGCGCCGTTGTGGAACTTGACCCCCTGGCGCAGCTTGAACGTCCACATCGACCCGTCGGCGTTGTGGGTCCAGCTGGTGGCCAGCATCGGCTTGAGTTGCAGCTCCTGGTTGTCGTCGAGTACCAGGAACTCGCCGGTCTGGCCGAGCATGCACAGGCCGCCGCCGTCATCGACGATCAGCGGGTTCAGCGCCGTGGCCGGCGTCTGGTTGGCCACGCTCAAGGTCCCGCCCTTGGTCGGCGCGCCCGCGGGGGCGCCGCTGCTCGACGCGGACGAGGTGCCGACGTTGTTGGCGCCACCGCAGGCCGCCAGCACCGCGCCCATCACCGTCGCGGACATTCCCACCACCGCGCCGCGGCGCAGGAACTCCCGACGGTCCAGTCGGCCAGCGAGCAGCTCATCGATGTAATGGTTCTCGACGTCCGAGCGCCGGTCGCGGAGACGGTCGAGCTCGCGGGCTGTTCTGCGCATAGGCGGAGCTACCTTTCTATTGCGGTCCGAGTCGCGGAGGACGTGACCGGCGAGCGGCAGTCGCGCGCTGTGGTGCGGGCCGCTCCTCTGGCGTCGGACCCCCCGCGGCATCGATGGCTGTCACCGGCACGACCAGCACAGCTTACAGTGGATTTAACTGCCAGGGCACTCACTGTTGCCGTAGCGCCATCAAAGCTGTTGGCTTAACAGAATCTAAAGGAGACGGCCGCTCAAAGGCTCGCCGCGACCGCATCAGAGATCGCCGGCGTAGGCGCGGTTGTGCTCCTTGAGCAGCCCATCGGTGCCCAGGAAGGCGTGCTTGGACATGTCCGGGCTAAACCGGCTGGCCGCGGGGGACTTCCCCAACGCCTCGGCGAGGCTGCGGATGTGGTGGGGCCCGGCTCCACAGCAGACCCCAAGATAGTTGACCCCGAGCGCGTGGGCGGCGGTCCCAAACCGCGCGATCTCGAACCGGTTGCAGGTGAACGGATCCAGGGCGGTCGGAAACGGCCGGTCCCCGGGCAGGCAGTCGCAGCCGGGATCGCGCAGCGACTGAAAGCTCGGCTGGGCGGCGGTGGTGCGATACGGGACGGGCAGGGCGGCGACGTGACCGTCGACCGCGGCGCGGATCCGCTCGATCAGCGGCAGCATCGTCTTCGGCCCCCGGATGCAGTTGAGCCCGACCACCTCGGCGCCGGCGTCGGCCAGCCGCCGGCAGGCGTCCTCGGGCGCCCAGCCGTCGCGGGTCTCCTCGGCCTGGTGGATCGCCAGCGTCACCACCGCCTGCAGCCCGGCGGCGTGGATCGCCTCGAGCGCGATGAGCGCCTCCTCGGCGTAGGAGAAGGTCTCGGCGACGACGAAATCGACTCCGCCGCGGGCGATCCACTGCACCTGCTCGTCGAACATCTCGCGCACCGCCAGCCGGGCGGCGGCATCGGGCGCGTAGGCATTGGTGTTGCAGAGGTTCCCCGCGGCGAGCGTGCCGGACTGGCGGGCGACGTCGACGGCGATCGCGAGCGCGTCGCGGTTGAGCGGCTCGAGCAGTTCCTCCTTGCCGATCATCCGCAGCTTCTCGCGATGACCGTAATAGGTGAACGCCAGCACCACATCCGAGCCCGCGTGCACGAACTCCTCGTGCAGTCCGCGGACCAGGTCCGGACGCTCGATCACGATCTCGGGCACGAACGCGCCCGCCTGCAGGAAGCCACGCCGCTCGAACTCGAACAGGTACCCCTCCGCGCACACCACCGGACCCTCGTCGAGCCGCTCCAGCAAGCTCAGCTTCGGGCTCGGATCGGTCATCTGGTCCTCCTCCTCGATCATTTTTACAACCTCTGATGGTTATACAGCAACCAGTCGAGCAGGTCGAGATTGCGTCACTGCACGGGCCGCCACGATCAGCCGCGTGGCGTCGATCGACTCAGATCGACGCCGAGAAGAAGTCGTGCAGCAACTGCACCAGCCGCGCGAACACGGGGTGACCGTCGAACATCCACTCGGTGTGTCCCGCGCCATCCAGCAGGACGAGCTGCTTGGGTTGGGCGGCATGGTCGTAGAGCTGCTGCGCCTCCTGGGGGCGGTGCAGCTCGTTCTCGGCGCCGTGCACGATCAGCAGAGGGCGTCCAGCGAGCCGGGCGACCATTCGCTCCGGGCTGAAGCGCAGCAGCAGATCGGCGGATTCCAGGGTGACGCCGTTGCCGTAGCCCGGTGCCTGGTAGAGCTGCTCGGAGACGTACGCCGGCGTGCGACGGTCGAGGTCGAGGCGAACGATGTCCCAGGGCGATGTGATCTCCGAGCGACCCTCGGTGGCGCGCCGTCCGCGGTCGGCCTCGATCCGGCTCAGCAGGCTGGCCCAGGACCGCTCGTCGTGCATGCTCCGGGTCGAGCGAGCTCCGTCGCTGATGCAGTTGACGGCAGCGACCGCTCGCACCCGCGGATCGTCGCTGGCCTCGGCCACCACGACGCCGCCGCCCAGGCCCCAGCCCAGCAAGCCGATGCGGTCGGGATCGACGACGTCGGCCGTCGTGAGGCGATCGACCGCCGCACGGATGTCCTCGGCCCAGTCCGAGGGCGCCAGCCGTCCTCGCTCGCCCTCGCTGTGCCCGAAGCCCCGGTAGTCGAACGCCAGCACGGCGTAGCCCAACGGCGTCAGCGCGCGTGCGAATCGCTCCGGGTGCAGGACCTTCAACCCCAGATAGCCCGAGGCCGCGATCACCACCGGATAGGGGCGCCCAGAGCCACCATCGTCGGGCAGGTGCAGATCGGCGTCCAGCCGGTAGCGGTGGCTGAAGAACGGCAGCGGACGACGGACCAGATGCTCCACCTTCCCGGTCACCGGATTCGACGAGCGCTGCTCGTCAGCCCCGAGTCGGCCTCCGCGGGCGGCCCCGGTCATCCCGCCTCCGGTAGCTCGTATCGCTGTACGGCGTGCTCATCGAACTCGATTCCGAGTCCCGGTCGTTCACTGAGCACCACGTGGCCGTCGGCGACGGGCAGCCGGGTGCCCTCGGTCAAAAGACGCTCGAAGTTGTAGATGTCCTTGTCGAGCTCGAAGTGCTCGATCGCCAGGGTGCCGGGGACGGCCGCCGCCAGGTGCGCATGCACGTTGGCGTGCCAATGGGGTGCGATCGGCAGGTCGAAGGACTCGGCGGTGTGGGCGATCCGCATGAACTCGCTGACGCCGCCGACGACCCCGACGTCCGGCTGCAGGATGTGGGCGGCGCGCTCGCTGATCAGGCGGGCGAAGTCCCAGCGGGTCTGGTGGATCTCGCCGGTCGCGATCGGCGTCTGCAGCGTCCTGGCCAGCTCGGCGTGACCGGCGACGCTCTCCGGCGAGAGCGGCTCCTCCAGCCACCACAGCTCGTCCGCTCCGGCCGCGCGTTCGAAGGCGCGGCCGGCCCGCAGCGCCTCGGGCACGCTCCGGTAGGCGTTGTTGGCGTCCAGCGCCAGCCGGCCGCTCCCGGCGATCGCCTCGACGGCGGCGGTGACGCGCTCGGCGTCCTCGGCGATCGGCAGCCCGCCGACCTTGATCTTGTGGTCGGCGAATCCCGAGGCCCGGTTGCGCCGGATCTCGGCGGCAACGGCGTCCGGTGCCCGACCAGCGTCGGCGTGGTAGTACCCGCCGGAGGCGTACGCCGGCAGCGGGCGCGAGCTGCTGCCGCCGAGCAGTACGGCGAGGGGGACGCCACAGCGCTTGGCGCGCAGGTCCCACAGGGCGATGTCGACGGCGCTGAGCGCGCGCAGCACCGCGCCCCGGCGGCCGGTGAGCAGTGTCTCGTGAAACAGGCGCTGCCACAGCTCGCCGAGGTCCTCGCCGGCGTCCGCGAGCACGACCGGGGCGAGCAGGTCCTGGACCGCCTGGGCGAGCACGCGGGCGCCGCTGGTGCCGGCGTAGGCGTATCCGTCACCGGTGGCGCCGTCGCTGTCGCGGACCTCCACCAAGAGAAAATGGCGCTCGTGCAGGACGCGCGTCGCCATCCGCGTGCTGCGCTCCAGTGGGATGGCCACGGCTCGTGCCCGGACGTGCGTGACGGTCATCGACGGCCAGGCTTGCATGTAAGATACAAGCTGTCAAGATGCCGCCGGGGGTCCTCAGCTGCAAACGTGCCGCGTCCCTCCGAACCGGCCGATGTCACTCGACGAGGTCGGCGCCGTCGGGCGTGGGCCACGGCGAGCTCAGGACGTCAGCCGACTCGCCCGTCTCGGCCGTCTCCTGCTTGATCAGAAGCTCGCCGGTCAGCAGGATGTGCGAGTGCATCTCCCGCGCCGCCGCAGCCGCCGCTCCCTTTACGATCGACTCGTAAATGCGCTCATGGTCGCCGACGACGTCCGCCAACGGCCTGGTTCGGTCGACCGTCGAGGCGTTCCGGATCAGCTGCAGATCGCGCAGCGACTGGACGAAATCGGCCAGGCGCCGGTTCCCCGAGGCCTGCAGGATCACGCTGTGAAAGTCGGCGTCCCGGCGCAGATAGTCACGCGCGTTGCCGGCCCCTTTCGCGGCTCGGCTGAGCGCGACCAGGGCGTCCTTGAGGCGGCGGTGATCGGCTGGGCGCATCAGCCCGGTGGCCCGGTGGGTGGCGCGCGGCTCCAGCAGCAGCCTCAGCTCGTAGATCTCGGCGAGGTCGTGGGGAGAGGTCTCCAGCACCCGCAGGCCTCGCCGGTGCTCTACGCGCACCATCCCGTGATCGACCAGTCGGGCGACCGCCTGCGCCACCGGGGTGCGCGAAACGTGCAGCTGGGTGGCCAGCTCGTTCATCGAGTAAAGCGAACCCGGAACGAGATTTCCGGAGACGATCAGGTCCCGAAGCCGCCGGTACACCTCCCGCTCCAGGCTCAGGGGCGGCGGCAGCGGTTCGATCTCCATGCTTCGCGGCCCCAGTCCTCGAATGATACCGCCCCGGTGGACGCGTGCGCATAGCGCTGGGACAGTTCGGCAGCGAGCTCGGAGGGGTTGATACCAACCTCGAGCAGATGCGCGAGCTGACCGACGAGGCCAACTCGCGCCACGCCGACCTGATCGTGTTCCCGGAGCTGGCCACGCACGGCTATTCGCTGGGGCACCTGGCCGACAGCCGTAGCGTCAGGGCAAAGGATCCCCGGCTGGCGGAGCTCGCCCGCGGTCATTGCGACGTGCTCGCCGGGTTCCACGAGGACGGCGGCGTGCGCAACTACAACTCGGCTGCCTACCTGTCTGACCGTGAGGTGGTGCACGTCCATCGGAAGCTGTACCTGCCCACCTACCTGGCCTGGGAGGAGCGCAAGCACCACAGCCCCGGCCAGACGATGCGCGCGTTCGACACGGCGCACGGTCGCACGGCGGTGCTGATCTGCAACGACGCCTGGCAGCCCGCGCTGCCGTGGCTGGCGGCCCAGGACGGCGCCGAGCTGCTGCTCATCCCCACCGACAGCGCGGCCGCCCTGGGCGCGGTGGCCCAGGAGGCGACCGTGTTGGACACGATCGACTACTGGCAGCAGCTCCTGCGATTCATCGCCCGCATGCAGCAGTGCTGGGTGGTGTTCGTCAACCGGGTGGGGACCGAGGGCGCGGCGCGTTTCTGGGGCGGCAGCCGGGTGCTCGACCCCACCGGGGAGATCGTTGTCGAGGCGCCGCTGTGGGAGCCCGCGTTGGTCACGGTCGACATCGATGTCGCCGCCGCCCGCCGGCGCCGACGCGAGCTCCCGCTGCTCGCCGAGGCCCGGCTCGGGCTGGTGGAGCGTGAGCTGCTGCGTCTGATCGCCGAGGGCGGCGACGCGTGAGCGGCGTCGGCCCCCGGTCGGCGCCCGCCGGCCACCGCCGGCGCCGACGGCCCCGACCGCGCTGAGCGTCGATGTTCGACCTGCACGTCCACACTGCGCCGGACATCTGGGATCGCCTTGGCGACGATCGGGAGATCGTCGGCCACTACGAGCGGGCGGGGTTCACCGGGTGCGTGCTCAAGAGCCATTACGACAACACCGTCGGCCGGGCACGAGCCGCCGGGCACGGGAGCCCCGTGCGCGTCTACGGGGCGCTGACCCTCAACCAGCAGGTCGGCGGTCTCAACCCGGCGGCGGTCGCCGCCGCGCTGGCGATGGGCGCCCGCGTCATCTGGATGCCGACGACCGACGCGCATACCCAGCAGGAGGCCGGGCTTCCCCGCCTGTGCCGCACCGTCCCCGGACTCGCCGATACGACGTACGCCATTCCGCCGGTGCAGTGGTCGACCGAGCACAGCGTGCGGCGGATCATCGAGCTGATCGCCGACCACGACGCTGTGCTCGCCACCGGCCACCTCAGCACCGCTGAGATCGCCTGGCTGCTCCCGGCGGCCCGTGCCGGCGGCGTCCAGCGGCTGCTGATCACCCATCCCAGCTACACCGTTCCGTCGATGAGTGCCGACGATGCCGCGCGGCTGACCGAGCAGGGCGCGTTCGCCGAGGTCACGGCCTACCAGCTCCTGCACCAGCCGGGCTGCGATGCGGCCGCCCTCGCCGCCTTCATCCGCGTCGTCGGCCCCGAGCGGATCATCCTCTCCTCGGACGCCGGCCAGCCCGACAGTCCTCCGCCGCCCGAGGCGCTCGTGCAGCTCGTCGACGCGCTCGTCGATCAGGGCCTGGATCGCGGCGCCGTCCTGGCGTGCGCGTCCGACGCACCTCAACGGCTTGTCACGCCGTGACGGATCCTTCGCGCGTCGTGGCCGCCGGAGCGCTGAACATCGATTCCGACAACGCCTCGGCGGCGCCGCGAACCGCCTCGCCGGTGGCCGCCAACCGGCTGCCGAGCCTGAACTTGGGGCCCGAGACGTTGACGGCGGCGATGATCCGCCCGGCGAAGTCCCTCACCGGCGCGGCCACGCCCACGAGGCCCTGTTCGAACTCCTCGTCGACCGTCGCGTAGCCGCGCCCGCGACCCGCGAGGATCCGCCGGTAGAGCTCGGACATGTCCCCCGGGGCGGCCTGGCCGTAACCGACGAAGCTGGCCTGCTTCAACAGCGCCTCCAGCGCGGGCAGGTCGTGGTCGAACAGCAGCGCACGGCCCGACGAGGTGCAGACGACCGGGACCGTCCGTCCGCTCCATCCGATGGCGGTGATCGCCGACGGGGGTGCCTCCGACACGAGCGTCAGCACCTGTCCGGCCTGGAGGACCGACAGGTGGGCGGTCTCGCCCGTCGCCGACACCAGCCCCCGCAGGACACCCGAAGCGTGGGAGATCAGCTGCGGTCGTCCCGAGCGAGCCGCCAGCGCGAACAGCCGCCAGCCGAGGCGGTAGGCGCGCGAATCGGGATCGCGGTCCACGAATCCGCTCGCCGCCAGCGCGCTCAGGGCGCGAGAGACCTGGCTCTTCTCGTGTCCGACGATCTGCGCGATGCGGACCACGCCGAGCCCGTCACGTGCCAGCGCTTCATCGCTCCCCAGCGCGATCAGGATTTCGGTCCCGCGCCTCAAGCCCGTCGCTCGAGCAGCCGCCATGGTCGACGCATCCTACCCGCAGGCGAGGGAACGGTTCGGTGTCAGGCGCCGATCACGCGGGCGACCACGGTGCCCGCCGCGACGATCTCGTCCATGTCGGCGCCCTCGCGGGGCGTGTGGCTCTCGCCGCCGTGGAGGGGGACCAACACGAGCAGGGTGGGCGCGATCGTCGCCAGGTGTTGCGCATCGTGGCCGGCTCCCGACCACGTCTCCTGGGCCGGAATCCCGAGGTCCCGCGCCGCGTCCAGCGCCGCCGCGGCCAGCCGCCGGTCCAGCGCCACCGGCTCCCCACCGCGGACGAGCTCCAGCTCGGCCGTGACCCCGCGCCGGCGGGCGATCTCGCCGACGGCGGCGCGGATGGCGGCGTCGACCTCGGCCAGCGAGGCGGCGGAGATGCCGCGCACGTCGATACCCAGCCGGGCTTCGCCCGGGATCACGCTCAGCGCACCGGGGGCGACGGAGATCGTCCCGACGGTGGCGACCGTCTCTGGCGGCTGGGCCCGCGCGGCCGCCTCCACGGCCAGCACCACCTCGGCGGCGGCGGCCAGGGCGTCGTGGCGGTCGGCCATCGAAACCTCGCCGGAATGCCCCGCCTCGCCGCCGATTCGCACGGTGAACCGCCGCGGCGAGGCGACGGTGGTGACGACCCCCAGCTCCCGCAGCGCGCGGCGCTGGGCGACGTGGACCTCGCCGTGGGCACGCAGCCGGTGAAGTGGTGGCTGCACCCGCGGAAGCTCGGTCAGCGCCTCCAGATACGTCGTCAGGGCGTCGGCGGCGCTCACCCCGGCGGCGTCCCGCAGGCCGGCCAGCTCCGACCGCTGCAGGGCGCCGGTCAGCAGGCGGCTGCTCATCGTGCCGGCGCCGAACCGCGGCGCCTCCTCGGCGGCGCACACCAGCACGCCGGCGCGGCCGCCTGCCGAGGCGCCGTCGCGCAGGTCGGCGACCAGCTCCAGGCCCAGCACGGTGCCGAGCGCTCCGTCGTAGCGGCCGCCGTCGGGCACGGTGTCGACGTGGGAGCCGGCGGTGACCACCGGTCCCGCGCTCGGGCCCGCCCACCCCGGTAGCGCCCACAGGTTGCCGAACTCGTCGATCCCGGGCTCCAGGTCAAGCTCCCGGGCCCAGCCGGCCACGAGCAACATCGCCTGCGCCTCGGCGGGCGAGAACGCCGGCCGGTCGGCGCCGCCGCCCGGGCCCCGCGCGATCTGCCAGAGCTGCTCCAGGCGCGCCGCGATCCGCTCGGCGTCAGGCAAGGGCGTACTCGGCCAGCGGCTTGCCGAGCATCGCCTCCACCTCGGGGTAGACGCTGGGCTCCCTGACTCCGTCGCCGAGCGGCACGTTCGCCTTGGGGACGTGCAGCACCGACACCTCGTCGCCTTCGCGCAGATCGGCGATCGAGATGATCCGCCCCGTCCGAGGCGAGAGCGTCGTGATCACGTCCGGGAAGGTCGCCAGACGCTGTCCGCCGGACTCGGCGGTGAGGTATTCGTTGACGAACCCCAGCTCCAGCTCTCCCACGTCGATCGTGCCGATGTCGAACGCGTTCTCGGTTCGCAGCGTCCGGCGGCGCACCGGCCCGGCGGCGATGATCGCGCCGCCGAGATGCGCGGCGGTGATGTCGATCATCCGCTGGGCCCCGTCCGCCTCGGCCGTCAGGATCGCCTCGCCGAGCTCGATCGCGAAGCTGATCGCGCCGACGGCGGCGTGCGCGGACACGAACGAGGCGGGCAACGGGTTGCGCGCGGCGGAGATGAACCCCCCCGACTGGTCGGCTGCGGTGCGCAGCACGTTCGCGGTGTGGCGGACGGTCCCGCGCGTGACCACCTCCAGGTAGCGGTTCTCGGCGCGGTTGCCGCCCGCCACCGCCTGGACGGTCTGGTAGTCGTCGTCGGCGGCGAGGCCGAACGACCCCATCTTGCCGGTCGGGTGAGCACGGCCGTCGCCGGCGGCGTCGATCACCAGCGTGCCGAGCACGGCCGACGCCACCCAGCCGTTGCACGTCGTCGAGGACCCGTTCTGAGCAGTGACGGTGCCGATCACCGGCTCGGGCACCGCCTCCATCAGCAGCTGCAGCGCGCGCACGTAGTCACGGGGTTGCATCTCCCATCCAACCGCGGCGGGAGCGCCGATCGCGCTCACGGTGGCGACCATCGCGTCGGGTGAGATCTCATCCAGGGTGGCCAGCCGAGGGGTGCCGTAGCGCACGGCCGTGGTGCCCACCAGCAGGCCGTGGTCGACCCAGCCGCCGCCGCCCGCCGCCAGCACCGAGCCCCCGGCGACCGCGGCGGCAACCGCGTCGAGATCGAGCTCCCTCATGCCTGAGACCCTAGCCCCAGCCCGTGCTCGCGGGCGCTGGCCACGGCCTCGGGGCAGCCGGCGTCTGCGTGGCGCAGCACGGCCAGCGTCGTGTCGGCACCCAGCGCCGCCTGCAGCCGGGCAGCGGCATCGGCGCTGCCGGTCGCCACGACAGTGGCGCCCGAGCTCTGCGAATAGCCGGCGTAGCCGCCGCCGCCGGCGTGCAGGGCGACCAGGTCGGCACCGGCGGCCGTGTTGACCAGCGCGTTGAGCAACGGCCAGTCGCTGATCGGGTCCGATCCGTCGGGCATCGCCTCGGTGATGATGTTGGGGTGGGTCATCGCGCCGCCGTCCATGTGGTCTCGCGTGAACGCGACCGGCGCTCGCAGGCGGCCGTCGGCCACGGCTTCGTTGACGGCCAGCGCCAGCCGCGTCCGCTCGCCATGACCCAGCCAGGCGACCCGGGCCGGCAGGCCCTGGCGGGTCACGTGGGCCCTGGCCAGCTCAATCCAATCGGTGATCCGCGCCACGCCGTCAAACAGCTCCAGGCAGAGGTCGTCGATCAGGTCGAGGTCGTCGTCCTCGCCGGAGACGCAGATCCAGCGGAAGGGCCCGATCCCGCGGCAGAACAGCGGCCGCAGGTAACGCGCCGTGAAGATGTCGATGCTCAATGCCTCCGGCAAGCCGCCGGCGGCGGCGTGGGGGCGGATGTTGTTGCCGTAGTCGAACACCACCGCCCCACGGTCGCGTAATGCGAGCATCGCATTCACGTGCCTGACCATGGTGGCCAGCGCCAGCGCCTCGAGCTTGCCCGGGTCACCGCGGCGCAGGGCATCGGCCTGCTGTGAATCGATTCCGGCCGGTCGATAGCCGCTGCGCAGGTCGTGGGCGGCGGTCAGGTCGGTGACCACGTCGGGAGTGACCCCGCGGGCGAGCAGACCGTCCAGCATTTCGGCGGCGTTGGCGATCAGGGCGACGGCCAGCGGCCGGCGCTCGCCGCGGGCTCGTAGTGCCGCGTCCAGCGCCTCGTCGAGGTCGGTGCTCACGAGGTCCACCGTGCCCTCCCTTAAGCGCCGCTGCGCCTGGCCGGCGTCGACCTCGGCGATCAGCGAGCTGCCGCCCAACATCCGGCTGATCGCCACCGGCTGCGCGCAGCCCATTCCGCCCAGTCCGGCGCTGACAACCAGGCGGCCGGCCAGCGTGGCGCCGAAGTGCTCGCGGGCCACCTGGGCGAAGGTCTCATA
>OCTA010000805.1_pt1 | contig 29135 bp, 19 predicted proteins | sample 1538991 | NCBI WGS metagenome assembly OCTA01 (sample SAMEA3539302, study PRJEB22396) | soil metagenome | biome: tundra; feature: field; material: soil | place: USA | collected 2010-05 | depth 0.15 m | reverse complement strand
TTGTAATAGGATTTACAGCATTCGTCATCGCAGTTCCGCCACCATTAGTTAATCCTTGAATAAATGCAGTGAGATTTAATGTTAAAGCATAAGAAGAAGTAGTTCCTTTGAATATTGTACCTTCACCGCCGGAAACCCATAAGTTATTGTTAGAAATTGCCAAACAATATAGTATGTTTGAAGTAAGTTTTTTATCCAGCGTCCAAGTAGCACCATTATCTGTTGAATTAGCAATGTCACCATTACCTGCACATAACCAGACATTAGAGCCGCTAAAGACAAAGGAATATATAGAACCGGTTGTAGGAGAAGTTACTGAAGCCCAGGTGGCACCTCCATCTGTTGTCCTTTGTAAAGGACCATTTAAGCCTCCGAGAAGTCCTAAATTCTTATCTTTGAATTTAACAGTATAAAACTGAATGTTAGTTACAGGAGGAGCTAAAGCCGAAAAACTTGCACCTCCATCTGTTGTTTTAACTAATCTACCAAGAGAAACGGGACCACCACAAAGATAATAAGTAGATGCGCCTTGTACTTCAATATAAACTATAGAACTAGTACCAAATCCAGCAAGAGTAGAAATATCAGTCCACGAAGTACCGCCGTTTGTTGTTTTTAGTAATACTCCTCCTGAAGTACCAACCATCCCATTAAGGGAATCAGCGAAAGCTATAGACCAGAAAGTTGTAGTTGTTCCCGAAATTCCAGTAGTTGTTATTTGTGAAAAAGTAGAACCACCATCAGTAGTTTTATATAATAAAGTATGATCGCAAGCGAGATACCAAGTATTCGCTGTTGGCATGGACATATAATAAATTTGGTTAGTTGTACTGGTATTAAAATTATGCAATACAGACCAATTAGAACCTCCATTGGTAGTCTGCCATAGATTACCTACCTGATCACCTGCCAATCCATGATTATCATCTTTAAAAATTATGCACCTTATAAACGCCTGATCACAAGCAGTATATTTGGCAACCCATGTAGTACCACCATCTGTACTCTTATAAATATTCCCAGCATCTCCAACCACAATTATATAACCAGTGTTATAACAAATAGCTCTTAGTTGTGCTGTAGTGGATGTTTGTGTTTTTGTCCAGGAACCACCGAAATTTGTAGTTGAAAGAACCACTCCTTTTGCGTCACAAGCAAAGGCATTTGTAGAAGTAATTGCTTTAACATCATAAATTTGATATGTATTACCGCTTTGCGTACTCCAGGTAGTACCGCCATCAGTAGTAAACTTTAAGCCACCTGAAGAAATACCTATCAAAATATTGCTGGCATCCTTTATATAAATACTAAATATAGCAAGAGTTAATGCAGCAGAAGAAATATTAGAAAAGCTAACACCAAAATTGGTTGATTTCATAAGCCTTTCCTTTGGGGCAGTTGTTGAATTGTTTAACCCAATCCAAACATCTGTAGTAGAACCAGGAACAATTGCTACTTTATAAATAGGACCAAATCCAGGACCTACTCCGGGCTGCGCCTGAGTTACCCAGGTGGTACCACCATCAGTAGTTGTTAAAACAGTACCTATATCTCCAACTGCAATACCAAGACTGGTGTTAGCCGTACTAAACTCTATATCAAATAGCTGGTTTGTAGTACCCGATGTTTGGGAAACCCAGGTATTACCAGCATCAGTGGTTTTCATAATCTTACCACCTGTCCCCACTATCCATCCTGTTGTATTATCGGAAAGGAAATAGGAACCCCAAATATCATTTGGAATATTAAGATTGCTATTAGCCTGCCAGGTTTCACCAGCATCAGTTGAAATCATTTCCGTACCTGCCATACCAAATGCAATAACCTTTGTAGAAGAAAGAGAAACAACATCATACAAAGCAACACCGGCAGGTTTAGGACTCTGCACTTGCCACGTCTGAGGGAAAATGTTACAAATCATTGATAAAACTAAAGCTACAAAGTACATTTTTTTCATAAATTACCTCCAATTATTATTATAATGAAAAAAAATCAAGCCACAGTTATATTATACACAAATAATGGAAAAAAGTACTACCCATTATTTGGTACTTTATTTTAAAAGCATCATTTTCTTTATTGATGAGAAATTATTTCCTGTCGCTTTATCAATTGCGATTATGCGATAAATATAAACACCTGATGATAACTTAGCCGTTTGTCCGAACGCTACTATATAATAACCTGCAGATTGATCCTGATTTACAATTTCAGATACCTTCTGACCGGTTATATTGTATACTTCAAGTATAACTTTTGCATCTACAGGTAACTGATATTTTATGCTGGTTGACGGATTGAACGGGTTCGGATAATTCTGGCTTAAATCAAAGAATTCAGGAATACCTATCTTTGCTTCAATAACATTACTGAATTTAAAGGCACCGTCATTATCAATCATTTTAAGCCGATACTGATAACTGCCAGTTTGTAGATCCTTATCAATAAAACTATACTTGTTAGGAGAAACAGTTGTACCAGCTGCTTTTACCGAACCAACATTAATCCATGTTGAGGGTATGCCATGAGAGTTTAATAAAGCACGATTGATTTCAAATTGTTTGGAATTTAATTCAGTTTTGGTTTCCCAATTCAAAGTAATATTTCTTCCATTAATAATTGAACTAAATGAAGACAGCTCGACCGGCGTTGGTAATGCATTCCCTATTTTATAAAGAAAGATATCATCACCCCAAGCCGGACCAATAGTAAGGGGTCCAAAGTCAGCAACATCCCTATATCTACCGGTACCAAAGATATTACCATCCTGGTCGGCCCAAATATTATAAGTTTTATCAATATCTGCTCCCCCAGCTCTTTTTAGAAGAAGGAGATCACCAGAAGGATTATATTCTGCAATAAAAGTGTCTTCACCACCTTTGCTTATAATTTGAGTCCCACTGAAGTTACCAGTTCCCTGAAACGAACCTGCCATCCAAGGGTTACCTGATTTATCAACTACAGTACTATAACCATATTCACCACCTGATGGAACAACTCCTGGTCCACCACCAGTACGAACCCATATTGCATTGCCAGCAGTATCCAGTTTGATCAGGAAGACATCAGGACCTTTATTGCCATTGGAATTTACAATGCCAAGGGATCCGAATACAGCAGCGCTGTCAAAGTATCCTGATACATATAAATGCCCCATCCCATCGAGAACAAGATCATAAGCATCATCTGTATTATGGCCGCCGAAATTCTTAGCCCATATAATATCTCCAGACGGAGAATATTTTGCCACAATTGCATCCGGTGTTAAACCATTTTTCCAGGAATCGATTGTATCACAATTAACAGTTAAGCCACTAAAGTTGGAAATTCCAGCAGACATACCACACACATAAACATTGCCAGCAGAATCGACGACAACAGAATTAGCTTGATCATAACTAACAGGACCTCCAAAGTTTTTTGCCCAAATTGCATTTCCATTTGGATCATATTTAGCAATAAATCCGTCCCTCGCAGCATTTGATTTAATAGAAATTGTATCAAAATAAGCTATACTATCAGAAGTATTAGAACCGAAATAGCCACAACCAATTATATTGTTGCGATTATCAATAGCAACTTTATAAGTATATATCTGAGAAACGCTTGCCTGAGGTTTAACCCACAATAATTTCCCAGAGGAATCATATTTTGCTATAAATCCGTCTAAATTACCCATAGCAGTATAAGTTATGTCGGGGTTACCACCTCCTTCCCATGTGGTAGTAGCAAAAAAACTTCCACAAGTTATTATATTACCTAAGAGATCAAATCTGACGCCATACCCTCTTTCCGGAAAAGAGCCCGGACCTGATCCGGCATTTCTCTTCCAAAGAGCATTTCCATCTTTATCGAATTTAACAAGGAAATAATCAAAATTTCCCTGACTAGTCATAGCAACTCCGCTTGGGAAAGTAATTGTACCCTGGAACTGACCAGTGAGCAATATATTTCCCATAGAATCAGTTGTCACACCTTGACCATAGTCAGTACTGGATGTCCCAGAAACTTGTCCAAAACCTTTTGCCCATAGGTAATCTTCCTGGGCTAAAAGAAAAGGAGAAGCAAACAAGAAAACTATGAAAATCAAATTGATTGAGTATCTATAAAGATTCATAAGAACCTCATTAATGAATGAATTAAATTTTTAATATTAAAGTTCATTTACTACGTTATCGAGGGAATTTTCCTCAATGGGACCATCAACAGCGATTACAAAATTGTCGACCGTAAAATATTTTTTTGCCACTCTAAGAATGTCTTCTTTTGTGATCGCTTTAATTCTATCTGCTTTCTTATCAAAAGAATCAAGAGGTCTTTTTTCCATTAAAAGGTCGAAAACAATTGAAGCAGCATCATCTGGAGTTTCTACCAAGAATGGAAGAAGACCAAGCTGTTTATTTTTCGCTGTCTGTAATTCTTCATCTGTAACCCCATCTTTAAGGAGTTTTTTAATTTCATTGAAAATACCTTTTATAAGTTTTTCGGTATTTTTAGGGGCAGTCTGAGTATTGAATTTCCAATAGCCGACCTGATCCCCTTTAGCCCAGAGCTCGCTTTTAATTCCATAAAACAATCCCTGTTTATCCCTTAATTCAACTCCCATTCTTGAAGTGAGGGCACTTGAGGCCAGAATGGAATTAAGAGCAGTTACTATTTCACTTTCATTAGGATCAATATTATTATACGGAGCGAAACCGATATTAATAGTACATTGAGCGTAATCTTTTTCCGGAAATACTTTGATAACCTTTTTCGACATTTCTTTAACTTTAGGTGAAGGAGCTATAGTTAACGGTTCCAATGGATTGTTCCATTTTCCGAAATACTTATTTGCAAGATCCTTCATTTGTTCGGGAGTCATATCGCCGACCATGAGCATAGTAGTGATAGCAGGACGGAAATATTCTTTATGAAGAGCAACAAGATCATCCCTGGTAACAGATTTAATTGATTCCTCAGAGGCGTTATAACGAGTTAAGGGATGATCACCAATAATATTATTAAACATATAATAGAATGCCTGCATTGATGTTTTTTTCAGCCTATTATTGGCGCTAATAATATGTTGAGGACGTATTTTTTCCAATTCATCACCATTCAAAGCAGGTTTAGTAACCAAATCAAAACCAGTTTTCATCATTTCATCTGAGTTCTCAACCAACGAATTACCCTGGAAATAAAAATTCTTATAGGCGCCATCAATACTAAAAGAATAAGGAACAAAAGCCATGCGTTCTACAATGTCATTATAAGAAACTCCTTCTGGACCCCGATTCATAAGGCTACTTAGTAAAGCCGGCATTCCCGGTTTTCCACCATCATCGAGACCCTCCGGCATAACACCTGTTTCAAGAGCACCAATTACGGATACTGTAGGGACAAGATGATTTTCAATAGTATAAAGAGTTATACCATTATCAAGCTTCATTTTCTTAACCATAGGTGCTATCATCCTGGGTTTAAGCATATCATCAGAAGCAGGATTCATTGAAGCTGTAATTTCGATTGCATCCTGCGGGGGGATAAAATAAAATTTATCAGGGGACAAGTTAAGTTCGTCACTTTTCTTATCCTCATCAATATTCTGCTGTTTTTTTACTTTACTTCCTTCTTTAGGGAACTGGTAAGATATAGTAACCTGGTCGGGGTTAAAATATTTATTCATAACTCTTTTGATATCTTTTTTATTAACATTTTTTATTCTAGAGTCATAGACATCAAAATAGTCCCATCCGAAAAAACATTCATAAGTACTAATCCTGCTACATAAATCGCCATTTTTCATATAGTCAGCGACCTGAGAAAATTTATACCTGTTTTTAGCTTTCTGAAGTTCCTTATCCGAAATGAGCTCATCTTTCATTTTTTGAATTTCAGCCCAAAAGGTTTTTTCGACCTTATCAATGCTGCTATCCGGTTTAATAAGAACATTTATTTTGAAAAGACCAGGATCCTTAGCTACTCCAAATCCGCCGGCGGCCATAGTAGCGATGCGATCTATTTCGACAAGCCTTTTATATAGTCGGGCATCGCGACTTTTTTCGCAGAACAACATTTGAGCGACTTTGAGAGGTGCAGCATCTTCATCTTTTATATTAGGGATATGAAACGCAAATCCGATTGTTGGAGAGGTAATATCGGGATGATAGAGGGTGAGGGTCTTCCTAACTTTCTGAGGTTCTTCAAAGCAAACTAAATCCGGGACATTTGGTCCTTTAGGAATGGCGCTATAATATTTTTTTACAAGTTCAAGTATTTTATCAGTTTCAAAGTCGCCTACAAGGACAAGGAACGAATTATTCGGAGTATAATAAGTTTTATAATAATTATAAGCTTGATCCCTTGTGATTTTATTAAGGTCACTCGGCCAGCCAATCACCGGATCTCTGTTTGGAGAAGAATTATAAGCAATTGCATTAAGCTCTTCCTGCAACATTCCATTTGCCTGACTTTCAGTCCTCATTCTTCTTTCCTGCTTAATAACTTCAAGCTCAGATTTAAATTCTTCCGGATTGAAAGAACAATTCTGCATCCTATCAGACTCAATTTTCATAGCAACTTCAATTTTATTAGCGGGAAGATATTCATAATAACTGGTCATATCGTTCATGGTAAAAGCATTAAATATGCCAGAATTATCGGAGATTGTCTTTGAAGCAACTCCCTTTCCATAAGTAGGGGTTCCCTTAAACATCATATGTTCACAAATATGGGAAATTCCTGTAATACCTAACTGTTCATTACGTGAGCCGACTTTATAAGTAAGCTGGTGATAGATCAATGGAGCCAAATGTCTTTCCATTGTTAGAATCGTCAATCCGTTATCGAGTTTATGCCTATAAACCTTACCTTCTTCGTATTTACCAGCAGGGAGCAAATAATAAGGAGCTAAAAAGAATAAAATGAAAATAAAATATCTAGTTTGCCTGAACCTGTACATTATAATCCTTATTTTAATTATTTGATTGATGAATTTCCAAAGTTTCTTATCAAAGTATAATAGTCAGTTACTATTTTACTTCAATAGAGTCATTTTACGACATGTAAACTGATCATTCACCTGCAGAGAATATATATAATTACCACTAGCAAGATTGCCGGCATTAAAATTAATTGTATGCATTCCTGCAGCCATTTCACCTTTATAAATTACTCTTACCTCCCTACCTAGTATATCGAATAATTTTAATGTAACAAACCCATGCTGAATAATTGTGAAACTAATATTGGTTGAAGGATTAAACGGATTAGGATAATTCTGCCCCAAATTAAATGAACCTGGTTGAACTGCATCTTTCTTTATTCCAGTTAGAGGAGTATTTGTCAATAATCCGCCAGAACCTGCAATCCAGAGAAATCCAGAGTTATCAATTGCAACACTGTTCAAGATAGTGGAGTAATTATTTACTGCAAAAACAGTGTCCATAATATTTTGCCAAGTATTGCCGTCATCTGTTGATTTGAAACAATATTTACTTCCAACGGTATAAAATGTCGATCCTGAATAACAAATTGAACTTAGGTTAGCACTAGTAGAGACTGTTATCCTATTCCAAGTAGCTCCTCCATCGGTTGTTTTAAGGATGATAGAAGATCCTACAGCGAGTCCATTAAGTCCGTTATAAAAATTAATAGCATTTATAGCTAACTGGTCTGTAGTATTTACTGTTGCAGTTTTCCAAGATACACCCTGATCTGTGGTAAATAATATTGCGGATTTATTTCCTCCGGCTGCTCCATGCACACTGTCAGCAAAAGCAACACAGTTCAGATTTTGAAATGCAATATTCTGCACACTAGACCAAGACCCACCACCATTTGTAGTTTTATAAATTATGTCTACATTTGAAGCAATATTTCCGACAACAAACCCGATATTTTCGTTAATAAAATAAAGACCCTGATTGTTAATAGTATTCGAGGAACTGTCGCGTAGGATCTGAGTCCAGGAGTTTCCAGCGTCTGTAGTTTTTAAAGCCTGCCCTTTCTGACTGGCAGCATATCCCAAATTTTCATTCAAGAAATAAATGCCTTTTGACCAAAGGCATTTATTTGCCGATACCATATAGCTCATATTAAATGTTATCCCTAAATCTGATGATTTAAAGAAAGTGCCGTCATAACCACAGGAATAAATATGATTGTTAATAATATTAATTGAAGACAATGTTGATCTGGGATGTTGATTGACAGTTATCCATGAATCCCCGAAATCAGAACTTAAGATTATTTCTCCTGAGCCGCCAGAGATAATTACTTTATTATTAAAACCTATGACCACTGAAGGAGAAAAACCAGATACAGAGGGTAATGGCACCCAATTGGTGCCGCCATCAGTTGTGCGGCATATTACAGTTCCGGGATAAGTAGCTCCTCCCGTAGAAATACCGTTCAAAGAATCTTTGAAATACAGTGAGTAAAAATTGACATAAGCTAAGTTTTGATTTTCCTGATTTAAATAAGTCCAGGTTGCCCCCGCATTGGTTGTTTTAAGAAAAATTGTGGGCTGAAAACCAACTGCAGTAGAACCCCAGCCACACGAAACAGCAGAAGTTGGAGAAATAAACTTAAGCCCCCATTGGTCAGTTCTTGAATAAATAATCGATGATGGCAAAGTAGGATTAGGCGCTTTATTCCAAGTTGCTCCATCAGTTGTATAATAAAGATAACCGGTATTCCCAATTGCTATCCCAGTAGTAGTACTGGAAAAATCCATATTATACATATAACAACCAGTAATTGTCGCGGTAATTGTCCAAGTTGTACCCCCATCAGTTGTTTTATATATTATGGATTTATTCGAACTAGATGATGTTCCTGAGTCAGCCAAAGCAAATCCCAGATTTGCATCGAAAAAATGAACTTTAACAATACTATCGACTGTACCCGGGTTTGTAAGTTTCGACCAGGATTCACCGCCATCGGTTGTTTTTAAAATCTGACCACGACTACAGCCGACAAAGCCAGTTGTTGAATTAACGAAATAGATATCATTAGCATGATAAATTGATGTGTCAGATTGAAATTTAGTAACCCAAGTCATTCCCCCATCGGTTGATTTAATGAGAGATTGGTAGTCTCCGACAAACCACGCTGTATTCTGGTCAACCATACAGCCTCCACGGGTAACAGGTATAGGCACATTAAAAGCTTGATGCCATGTCTGAGCATAAACAAAATTGCTCAGACAAAGTGAAATGACAAAGAATAAAAATAATTTTTTCATAATAATATTACATTAGCCTTTATAAATTTTTATTTCAATAAAGTCATTTTACGACAAGTAAACTGATCATTCACCTGTAAAGAATATATATAATTACCACTAGGAAGATTGCCGGCATTAAAATTAATTGTATGAGTTCCAGCTGCCATTTCACCTTTATACATTACTCTTACCTCCCTACCGAGAATATCGAATAATTTTAAAGTTACGAATCCATGTTGAGTGATGGTAAAACTAATCATAGTTGAAGGGTTAAACGGATTAGGATAATTCTGTCCTAGGCTAAATGAACTCGGTTGAATTGCATCATTCTTAATTCCAGAAACAGGAGAATTTGTTATTAATCCCTTACCATGAGCGATCCAGATAAACCCAGATTTATCTATTGCAATACTATTCATAGTGGTAATGTAGGTATTCGCAGCAAAGACCGAATCCATAATGTTCTGCCATGTATTACCACCATCAGTTGATTTTATGCAATAAGTTTTCCCAACTGAATATAATATACCGGATGAATCATGACAAACCCCGTAAAGTGTAACATTTTGTAAATAGGACGGTATAGTTATATGATTCCACGTGACTCCCCCATCGCTTGTTTTCAGAATAATCCCATTTCCGACAGCAATTCCGTTAAGTCCATTATAAAAATTTATTCCGTCGATAGCTAATTGAACGGTAGTATCTATTGTTGACGTTTTCCAAGATACTCCCTGATCTATTGTATAAATTATTGCTGAATTATTTCCTCCGGCTGCTCCATGCATATTGTCAGCAAAAGCAACACAGTTTAGGTTCTGAAATGCAATATTCTGAACAGATGACCAAGACTGTCCGCCATCAGTGGTTTTATAAACTATATCTACACCAGAGGCAATGTTTCCGACTACAAATCCTGTGTTTTGATTAATAAAATAAAGACCCGCATTATTAATAAAGTTCGAAAGAGTGTCGCGTAAGATCTGAGTCCAAGAGGCTCCTGCATTTGTTGTTTTTAGCACCTGTCCATATTGGCTAGCAGCATATCCTAAGTTTTCATTCAAGAAAAAAATACCTTTTGACCATAGACACTTGTTGGCTGCTGTCATGAAAGTCATATTAAATGTTGACCCTAAGTCTGTTGATTTAAAGAAAGTGCCACTATAGCCGCAAGAATAAACATTATTGTTAATAACATTAATTGACGACAATGTCCCTATAGGATATTTAGAGGTAGATGTCCAAGAATTTCCAAAATCAGAGCTTGTAATTATATTTCCATCACCGCCAGATACAATTACTTGATTATTAAATCCAATAACCACTTTTGGAGTAAATCCGGATACAGAAGGTAAAGGAACCCAGTTAGTTCCTCCATCAGTTGTCCTGCAAATTACAGTTCCTGGGTTAGATCCTGCACCTACTGCAATCCCATTTAACTGATCTTTAAAATAAATGGAATTACAATTAACATAAGTCAAATTAGCAGACGCCTGAGCCATATAATTCCAAGATGCACCACCATCTGTGGTTTTTAGAAAGATTGTCGGTTGAAGACCAACAGCGAATGAACCCCATCCACCTGAAACAGCAGTCGTTGCAGAAGTAAACTTAAGCCCCCATTGGTCAGTTCTTGAATAAACAATTGGCGGGAAAGTTGGAGCAGGAGCTTTATTCCAGGTTGCACCATCAGTTGTATAATAAAGATAGCCGGTATTTCCTGTTGCTATTCCACCTGTGGGACTATAAAAATCCATTGCTTCCATATTAGATGCAATAGTAGCCGTTAATGCCCAAGTGGTTCCTCCATCAGTTGTTTTATATATTTTACTTGCAGAACCATTAGTACATAATGAAAATCCCAAATTAGCATCGAAAAAATGAATTTTAGTATTTGAATAGGTTGTGTCTGGAACCGAAATTTGCTGCCAGCTATTACCGCCATCGGTTGTTTTTAATATTTTCCCATTGCTTAGGCCTGCAAATCCAATTGTTGAATTAACAAAACTAATATCCAAACCAGAATAAATCGAATTAGCCAGATATTTAGCACTCCATGTCATTCCGCCATTGGTAGAATTATAAATCCCGAGTTTCTGCGCACTGCCGAAAGACATGCTGCCGATAAGCCAAGCTGTGTTCTGATCTGTCATACAGCCACCACTAATGGCTACGATTGGAGTATTATAAGCAGACCGCCATGTTTGGGCATTTACGATATTCAGAACAATCGATAAAACGAAAAGCAGAATAAATTTTTTCATGTTTCCACCATTAAATATTAAACAACTTAAGAGTAATCAGACCGTCAAAGAAACTGTGTGAATAATCAAGTTGTTTGGGTTTATAATTATTGTAATCTAATAAAAAATCTATACTAAAGGAGTCAAAAAGGTTAAATCCAAGTCCGAAAGTAGCGAGAGCATACTTAATATTGCTGCCTCCATAGACAATATCCTTCCCGATTATGCCATAACCACCACCACCCCGCAAGAAGACCTTGCTAAAAATTTCATATTCCCCACCGATCCGGAAAATATGATCATTTGAAGAAACCGTGGTAAAATGGTTATCGATATACTTAGAAGAATCGGCATTAACATGGGAATAATTGTATTCAAGGCTTATTAGAAATGAGGGGGAAATGTTATATGTAGCACCTAAACCGGCACCGGCAGTTTTATTATTCCAATCCCAAACAAGAAGTTCCTGAGAGGAGGACCAAGAACTGTTGTATAGCCAAGAACCCTTTAGTCCAACCGTCAAATCCGGAGTTAGATCATATCTGCCCTTAAATTCGACAAGATATTGATTGAAATATGCAAAGCCGTTTTCAACGTCAAGCAAAACATTTCCGTTGACACTTTGATTTTCAAGTAAGACTTTCTCATTGGAATTTGAATAAACAAAATTAAGCCCGACTTCAGAATTTTTATCGGGATTGCAATAAAATTGAGAATTCCAAGAATATCCATATTCTTTTAATTTTTCAGTAATAGGATTACCAATTTGCGTAATAAAATAATTATCTCCGTGATAGTTATAAATTTCATCATCAACCGGGGCAGACAATTCTATTGTTAGCGTTTGCTGAGAGTTATAAGTTGAAAAGCCGGCGGATAAAAAAGCTGAATTAAATAATTTATAGGTAATGCCAACGGAACCATCAACATCCCTCAGAACAGTAGAGGTTTGAGAATAAATTTCTTTAAACCCATCTAATATTTTATAACCAACTGTGGCACCAAGATACAAGCCTGAAAACAGTTCAAAGCTATAACCGAATTTCACTGCAGGTCCATTATAGTGTATATTTCCCGAAGTAGTATCATTTATAAAGAAGGCATCTCCCTGATAAGTATTATATTTTATCGAACGATTAACATTAATTCTTGAATCGTAAATATAACTTACACTACCAATGAAAGTCCCGTCGGTCCCGAGTGTTTTTAATCCAGTAAAATTAAGACCATAAAGGTTTACATTATCAGCATCATACGGTCTCTTATAATCTCCCCAATTAGAATTTAAGGAGGGATTGATTTTTAACCAAGATGTAGTTTCATCGAGGTACAAATATGAAATATTCCCTCCAAAGTCATAAGGATCACAAGAATTATCTGCATCCTTTATAGGTATTGTAATTCCCGCCATAGACATTGTTCTCAGGCTCTGGGAATAAGATATAGAAAAAAGAAAACCAAAGAATAAAACAGTAATTATTAATTTCATTTTCATACTCTTATTGCCTCCCCGGTGTAGGATGCGGAAGGATATCCCAATCTACACTACCATCATTAGTATCCATTCCGGGTTCTTTTCTTTCCATAGATTTACCACTGTATCTCGGGGGAGCCTGAACTATTCCCTTATCCAAACGATCATCAATATATTTCGGGAGATTAGTATTAGCTCTATACTGTACTGCATCGAGGATAGAAGAGATATCTATTCCTTCAGTCCAAGTAGTATCAACTCCCGAAGCGATAGCGATAATATCATCGTCTAATGCAATCAAGAACTTAGTTCCGTTATCAGGACGCATGTTTAGAAGATTTGGAACATTGGGATTATCATAATCACCAGCCATGTACTGGTTGACAAACTCCCAATCTGCATGAGAAAGATCAATGCTGGTTGAAACTGCTTTCCTGTGGTCAATCGCATCGCCGGCAAGAACAAGGAACTGTTTAGGATTGAAGGGATAATTCTTTTCTCCTGCTCTCCCCGGGAATTTATATATGTATGTAATCCCCTGCATTTTCCCATTATGGTACCAATCGCCTCCGGGTCTGTAGGTCATATTGTCTGTACCAGATACCCTCATAACCTCCATACCGTCGAGATATTTAACGCTATCGCTTGAATTATAAAGTTCTATGAACTGGTCATAAATATAGAAGATATTATTCACTGGTCCGGCACAATAAATTTCATTGATCGCAATGCCAGTGCTTGAAACAGGTTTGGCAGTATCGGTGGAAGTAGAAGTCTGACCTGAGACGATATTAAGACCCCGAATAGAGCCTACCAGAATAATTGAGGCATCAGCAGGGTGAGGAGCTTTAATAGAGACACTATATGTTGCTGAAGGAAGGTGATTCAATCTCAAAAATCCATCTGATCCTGTATAATAAATTTTCATTCCATATTGAGAATTCATAATTACCTGAGCATTCTGCAGAGGGACAATATCCGATATGGAATCAGTAGATTTATCCCAGACAGCTTTTAATACAATAGAGCCCTTACCGTCCTGAACGACAGGAGGATTTTGCATGCAACCACAGATATAAAATAAAATAACCACGAAAAAAACATTTAGGATTTTCATTAATTTCTCCTTCCAAAAAGATCGCCGAATATCATACTATACTCACGCCCCTCAAAGAGAGACATGTTTTTTGAAGAATCCATAATTTATTGCCTCCCCGGTGTAGGATGCGGAAGAATTTCAAAATCAACGCTTCCGTCATTTGTATCCATTCCAGGTTCTTTTCTTTGTATAGATTTACCACTGTATCTTGGAGGGTAAGGGGCTACTCCTCTGTCAATCCGGTCGTCAATAGTTTTTACCAGATTAGGATTAGAAGAATATTGAACAGCATCAATAATTGTAGAAATGTCTATTCCAGCTGTCCATGAAGTATCCACACCTGAAGCAAGAGCAACAATATCTTGAACTAAGCTAATTAAAAATCTTGATCCATTATCAGGTCGCATATTAATAAGATTAGGAACATTGGGATTATCATAATCACCAGCCATGTACTGGTTATAAAACTCCCAATCTGCATGGGAAAGGTCAATGCTAGTTGAAACTGCTTTCCTGTGATCAATAGCTTCGCCAGCGAGAACGAGGAATTGTTTAGGATAGAAAGGATAATTTTTTTCGCCAGGTCTTCCGGGGAATTTATATATGTAGGTGACCCCCTGCATTTTCCCATTATGGTACCAATCGGCTCCGGCGTCATATATTTGATCGTTAATATAACCATTTACCCTCATAATTAGCATTCCATCAACATATTTTATGCTGTCGCTTGAATTATAAAGTTCTATGAACTGGTCATAAATATAGAAGATATTATTAACTGGTCCTGCTGAATAAATTTCATTGATAGCTATACCAGTGCTTGAAACAGGTTTTGCAGTATCAGTTGGAGTAGAGGTCTGACCAGATAAGATATTAAGACCCCGAATAGAACCTACCAGAATAATTGAGGCATCAGCAGGGTGAGGAGCTTTAACAGAAATATTATATGTTGCCGAAGGAAGGTGATTCAATCTCAAAAAGCCATCCGATCCTGTATAATAGATCTTCATTCCATATTGACAACTCATAATTACCTGAGCATTCTGCAGAGGAACAATGTCCGGTATGGAATCAGTAGATTTATCCCACACAGCTTTTAATACAACGGAGCCATTACCATCCTGAACTACAGGAGGATTTTGCATGCATCCATACATATAAAATAAAAGAAACAAAGAAATAATTTTTAAGAGTTTCATAATTATTTACTCCTAAAAAGATTATCAAAGGTCATACTATATTCAAGACCATAAAAAAGAGGGGGGTTTCTTGATACTTCCAAATATGTAGAGGGAGGAGAGCTCAGTTCAGAATAATTAGCCGGGTCATCGAGAAAATTATTTACATAAAAAGAGACTTCTGCACCCGGGAAAAGGGATTTGCTTATATTTATATTAAACAAGAATTTATTGGGTTGTGTAAAAATCGACCTGTTATAATTATAAAGCAATAATTGAGTTGGATTAAGAATACTAAGGTTCTCAGGTTCTTGAACATCAGACTGGTTTCTTATAAAAACCTCCTGTTCCACACTTAAAGTAACCCATAAGCCAAGTGTAGGATGAGTATATTGAATATAATAATTAAGCTGGAGTCGGTCATTCCAAGACCCGCCTGTAGTGTAAAGATATCCTATCAGAGTATCCGAACCCGGTACTAAATAATTTGGATTGCGTCCTACAGTTTTGTCTGGGTTGGCGTCATAATAAACGATATTTGAGTATGATTTAATACGAGAATAAGATCCTGTTACCTGTATTTCCAAATTCAAGGGTTTGATTTTGGAAGTTCTAAAGGAAAATTCCAATCCTTTAGTTTCCGTACTGCCAAGATTATATTCCATCAAGGAATAGGAATCAATATAATAGACAGACGGCTGTCCATTATTTATTGTCGAAAAAAACAAAGGAATAGTCTCTGGCTCAGGTTGACCGGTTCTTTTCCTATAATAACCGGACAAAGTAAAACCTAACTTGTTAGAGATTTTCTGATCGAAAGAAAGTTCATATTGAGCTTCCCTATAACCTTTTAAATCCGGAACTCTAACATCATAGTGAAAATAATTAATAGTACTGTCCAGGGGATTTCTCCAATTATAGTAAAAAGCAGGAGGAAATAATGTACTCATAGGTGGAGATTTCGAAGTAGTACCTGCACTTAATCTAAGTTGATTATCCTGGGATAAATATACCATCAAACTAAAGCGGGGATTGAAAAAAGTCCCCTGATGAGATTCGACAAGATCTCCTTTGCCCCATAACCCAGAAAGATTAAACTTATCAGGACGATACATTTCATAACGGAATCCGAGCACCATATTATAGTCGAAGAGAAGATGCCCTGTAATTTTATCTTCGGAATAAATATTCATTAGTAACTGACCGGGGGTGGAATTAAAACTGTAGGATTGTTGTTTTGAATCAAAAGCAGCATATTCAAAATTTGTATCAACCAATAATCCCTGCCCTGTATTTGCATTGAACTGAGGTTGAGAGCCGATAAGAAATTTGTGAATAATATCCCCAGTATAAAAAATGCGACTCCATTCGATCCTGCCGTTCAGATTCCATGCAACACCTATGGTTTGTTCATGCCCGACATAAGATGCAAGTGTGTCTCCATTAACAATACGCAAGGGAGACTGAACAAGATGTGATTTCATACTATTCTCCCTATTCATATTAACATCTAAGCTATACTCAAGGTTACTAACACCATCAGTAGGTTTGAAATTTCCCCATGTAGAAAGGTCCAAAACAAAACCATGGTTATAATTTTTTATTTGCTGCAAATCCCCTGTGGGATTTTCATTATCCAATACTGTCTGTAAATTTAATTTGATATTATTATTAAGCTGGTTATCAAAAAAATTATTTGATAAGACGGTTTCACCAGTAAACCGATAATATTCATCGCCAATAAGTCTTATATTTCTTTCATCGTGTGCAACATTAAGGCTATAGTTAAGTCCTGATTCACCTAATAGGGTACCCCCACTAAAAGTACCTTCAGTAACCTCGGGGTTATTTTTAATTTTAAGTCTATTTGGAGCAGGTCCAAGTTTAGTATGAACATTAATAATGCCTTCGGTAAAATCCCCATATCTGACAGACGGCAGCCCAGTAATGACTTCTATTGATTCAATATTATCAGCCGGAATAGTTCTAAGGTCAATTCCCGCACCCATATTAGATATGCCCAGCGCCGCATCGGATGCCTGAGTAAACTGAAGATTTGCATTATTGGAAACCGGAGACCCATCGACTATAATTAAGGTGCCAAAAGCAGATAATTGGTCCATTTCATTTCCCCTAATAGACATCTGAGTTGTTTGTCCCAATCCCGGATTAGCAGATTTTTGAACGCCCGGGACAAGATCAAGAACATCTTTGATACTTGACGCCTGAAAGTGCTCAATTTCTCCGCTGGTAATAACCGTTTGTGTACTGACATCCTTCGGGAGCAATTCAGAGGTTCCATATACTTCAATTCCGCCAATCTGGAAAGTAGTGGGAACCATCACAATGTTTATTTCCAAGACAGAACCCGCATTAATATTTACTCTCTTGACAAATTTCCGATAACCCATGAAGGTAGCTTCCAGGATATAATTTCCTGATTTAATATTCTTTATCGAATAATAACCTTTAGAATCGGTTTGTGAGCCAATTTGCAATTCCTTTATAACAATATTGGCGCCTATGAGCCGATCACCGGACGTGTCTTTTACAATTCCCTGCACACCTCCTGTATTTTCACTTATCTTTTTGCTTTTGGCAAGGGCTATTTTACCAGTTTCATATTCATAAAAACTTATATCATACTGGGTTAAGATCTCATCGAGAGCTTTATATAAAGAGACATTTTTAAGGTCAACAGTAATACCCGTTATGTTGAGCAACTGGTCATCATATATAATTGAGACACCACACTCTTTAGCCAGGTATTTTATTACTTCAATCAGATTTTTATTAATGACCGAAATGCTTACGGATTTTGCAAGATAAGAGGTCGAATTTGTAGATAAAGTTTCTTCTTCACTTTTTTGAGAACCCAAATAATCGGTTGCAGATTTATCCGACGAATAAAATACATTCGTGGTATTTGTCTCATCAGAATTATTATCATCCTGAGGAATAATATAGGGGACAAACAGAACAAGCAGAAAGAGGAGGAATTTGAACTTAAATGTAAAAATCTCCATATAAAGCCAATAAATGTTAAGGATTATTGAATAATTATTTTCATCCCTTTTTGTGAAATATTCAGATCAAGGGTCAGACTAAGAACCGAAAGAACTTTTTCCAAGGAATCAGTTTCAAAAATTCCTGTTAGAGTTCTGTTTTTAGCGGAATCACGAAGGAATTCTGCTTTAACATTATAAGTACGCTCAATTTCAGCCATTACCTCTTTCAATGGTGTATGCATGAACGCGAGTTTATTTTCTCTCCATGCAAGATAATACTTAAGGTTAACCTGCACAGGGGGTGTGATATTGCCCGAGCTATCTAACTGAACCATATCCCCTTTTTTAAGATTTTCCTGTTTCCTGGAACTTAAACTCAGAACCTTGACAGAACCTTTCGACACTACTATTTTTGTATCGCTATTTCGATTTCTTATGTTGAATTCTGTACCAGTAACTGTAACCTGGCTATTACCAGTTTTAACAATAAACGGTCTATTTTTATCATGCTTAACTGAGAAATAAGCTTCACCGGTAAGCTCAACAATTCTCATATTTCCGGAAAAATATTCAGGATAATTCAGCTTGCTTTCTGAATTCAAATGAACAACAGAGCTATCAGGCAAAACGCAGGTAATCTTCTCTCCGTTATGAGTAACCAAATTGTTATTAACAATTTCTTCTGTGCTAAAATCTACTGAATTTGGTTCATTGTAATTCCCAGGTAATGAAGTTTCCCTAATATGATGATAAAAAATAATCACTGATACAGCTACTAAAATTACCGCAGCAATTTTAATAAGCGATGAAAAATCAAATCCTTCTTTTATTGAATTATGAGGATTATTTATTTTTTCAATAATATTATCCCACATTAAATCAGGATTTGGAATTTCGGGAGCTTTATAGAAACCTGTTTTTTTCCAAAGTAATTTTAGTGACTCATACTCAACAGCGTTATTATCGGACTGCTCCAACCATTTATTAAATAATTTAATATCGGCGGGGTTAGATTTACCTTCAATTATTCTAAAAAGCAAAATTTGATCTATTTTAATCTTGTGTCTCATGAAGTTTATATTTTCTAAATTATAGTACACAAAGATACAGGAAAAGTACTATGCTCCGAATACTTAAGTTAAAAGTTTTTTCTTAAGATAATTTATTGCTTTGCTCATCTGGTTTTTAACAGTCTGAAGAGAAACATCCATAGTTTCTGCAATCTCAGAATAGTTAAATCCTTCATATCTGCTAAGAATAAAAGTCATTCTACAGCGTTCGGGAAGTTTATTTATGGCCTTTCTGCACTCTTCTGCAATTTCAGCATTCTCATATTCTGTTAGAGGGTCTTTCCCCGGAATTGAAACAACTTTAATGTCATAGTTCCGAGAGATTAAAGTAGATTTTCGAGTAGAATAATTGAAAGCAAGGTTTTTAGCAATTTTATAAAGGTACGCCCGCGGATATGAGGAGCTATCAATAGAATATCGTTGCTGCCAAAATTTTATAAAAGTTTCCTGGCAAAGATCTTCCGCATCATCACTATTTGAAAGATACTTGAATAAAAAACGATAAATATCTGCATAAAACAGGGTAAAAAATTGCTTAAAAGCATTCTGATCACCCTTTTTTATTAAAGAAATCAGATTAGTAATATGCTGTTTATCATACATAATCTTCAAATCAGACATTAATTATGCCCATAATATAAGCACAGTTAAATGATTTTGAGGAAAAATAATTGCTACTATTTATCAATAATGAAAATGAATATCGTCTTTTTTCAATAATAATAAAAGAGCAAAAACAAGATCGGGATAAGAATTCCAGCAATAGTTAACCAGGTTCCCCGCCATTTCATACCATTTTTACCTTTAACCAAGAAAAGACCGCTGACTGCTAAAAAAATAAGCCCGACCGCAAAAGTATCCGCAACATAAGTCCAGATTTTTTTGGGAGCATTAAGATGAAGATAATTAGATTCTTTTAGAAGAGGTCTTCCCTTTATTTCTTCTTTAGTTAGTTCTTCAGAAGAAAGATCATAATAAAGATTATATTTTTCAGTAAATATTTTAATTGAATTAGAATCCGGTCTGAAGCTATTTTTTAATCTTCCATTATCGCCTGATTTACTCATTATTGCACTTACAATCGAATGAGTCGAACTTTTTTCCTTATTATCTAATTTTAGAATAGTAGTTTTTTTCTCAATTATATAATTCGGGTTCCATTCATCAGCATGATTAACGGCAATACCAGAAATAGAATAAATAACAGTCAGACCGACCAAAATATAACCAATATCTCTATGTATGGCTCTAAGCCATCTTCTCCATTTCACTAAGAAATTAATCAGTTATTACAGCACCTAAACCTTTTATCTGGTAATAGGTTATGGGACCTTTAACTGAATTAGGATCAAATTTAGTCTTTTGTTCTTCGGCTTCGTGTTTCCCTTGTTTAATCAAGTCTTCTTTTGTCATACTGATTTTCTGTACTTCACCTTCAACGAGAGCTGTTTTGCCAATTCCTGTTAAAGGAAATACTATTTCGCCATCTTTAACTTTTATTTTTATTTTCTGAGATTCTTTATCGCTTGCAAGTTCCATCCAGCATCCACGTTTGTCACAGACAGCAAGGATAGTTCCCCCTACAAGCACCTTTTTTCCAACGAATTTATCAGGTGTCTGAAGAATTGAAGAGATTTTTGTTTTCTCCTTTAAGGTTATTTTTTTGCCATATTCTTTTTGACCTGCAGATACTACTAAAGTAGAAATAAGAACTAATACAAAGACAGCACACATTTTTTTCATGAAACATTCCTTTTTTTATTATTGATACACTTATTAGATATAAAAGTACTATTCTTTTCCTCTATTTATTTAGCAATAAATAAGGAAAACATATTAATATTGAAATTTATGTTTTTTTCAGAACTAAAACAGGTCAATTATTATTATCAATATTTTTAACAAGTAAAACCGCAATGAATCCAAAAATTCCACTAAATAGCACAATTATTAAATCGAACCATCCTTGTTTCAATGAAATTTTACGATTTCTCAAAATAAAATAAACCAGTAAGGTCAAGAAAAGGGAAACAATCCAAGAATGAGCTTCAGAAAATCTGAAATAGAAATTTGAGAAAGAGCTACTAGAATCACCAAGTCTCAATGTAAAAGGGAATAACCATGATGCAACTATACCTGCAGGCATATCATAATTACCCAGCCAGTTATCCTGATAATGATCAACAATTTTATAATTCCTATCAGTAGCGATTGTCCGGACACCTTTTGCAGAAGTTAAAGAAATAGTTCTATAGAATTGATCTCCTGTCATAGAGAAATTTTCTTTTTGCATATTAAAATTATCAAGGGGTAATTTAATAAGCTTGTAATTATCATAGCTTATCAAATAGACTTCCCCTTGCTTTGTAAATAAAAATCCGTAAAACTCTCTTAAAGGCATTTCACTTATATTCATATAAGCGATATCCAAAGAATTTGGGATATTGGTGTTAACGCAGAAAGGCTTTCCTTTTATCATTTTGACATGAAACAGTTTATTCTGGGAATCCAAAACAAAATATCCTTCATCAAATGGTTTTTTATCGTTAGGATTACCAGCAATCATAGTAGCGGGGAAAGAGAAATTTTCATTTGACAGAGCTGAAGTAAACAAATTGCTTTTTTCCTGATTAATTGAGTTAGTCTGGCAGTCAATGAACTCAAATCTGTTAGTAATTCTAAAATAGTCATCCGGCATTTCTAATCTAACCCTTCCGGATTTAGATTCAAACAAAGGAAATAACTGAATTGGTTTAGCATCGATTGTATAAGTCTTTGCTCCTAACATAAAATTATTCAACCTAATTGTTTCTATACTGAGCGGTACTCCGTTCAAAGAATCAGGGAGTTTACCAACAGAAGTCAATTGGCGATAATTAAGTAGAGGCGTTAACAATTCATACTGATCGCGATCATATTTGTTCCCTTTAGTGTCGACATAGGACATCTCTTTAAAAGCCATTTTAGGGATTATGAAATCATGGATAACGGGACTGTAATAAACCATTGGTCTTGTAATATTCTTTTCAAATTTCATCCAATAATATTTTGGAATGAAAATAGATGCCACGAAAACAATTAGAAGCAAATAGAGAATTCTAGATATTTTAATAAACATTTTTATATCCCTCTTTTAAAATGATATGCAGGAAATAAAATTAATAGTGAGGTTAATAAACCCGACAACAAGAAAAACACCTGCAATAGGTAATGCGGATTGTCCGTTGAAATGAAAAGGTCAAGGAATCCTAATGAAAAAGGAAGCAGAATCAACCTTCTTGACCAGATCGGTTCGATAATGATAGCAGCTGATAAGAAATAAGCAGCTAATCCACCCGCCAGCCATGGAAATGAAGTATTCAGAACAAATGAAACAACCTCTGCCGGGAAATAGATTCCTGAAATAATTCCAATTAAAGCCGCCATCATGACAAACAAAACAATGAGAAGAAAAAATCCTATACTAATCATTTGCATAAGTAAAGTATTTTCTTTTACCGGCAGGTGCATAGTTAGTTTCAGGCGTGATGAATTCATTTCGGGAGAAAACTGTGCAAAAGCCAATACAATCCCAGCGAGGACAGGAATATATTGAATGTCAGTAAAGAAGGGATAATTCTTTAAAATAACAAATCCCCAAAAATTTTTAGGACCCACTGACTCCATACCATAAGCAATATTCAGAAGAACATAGGTTAATACAAGCAGGCCGAGGAGGAGCATACCCCAAAAAGCCCATTTTATTTTCAACCATTCTTTAAAAATCAATGCATTGTACATAATAAACTCCTAATATTTTCCAGTAATTCCAATGAAAGCATCTTCCAAGGTCATAGGAATTTCTTCAACATCAGAATTATTTATATTTAATGAATTAAGATATGCGATCAAATCTATTTTATCTGCAAAAGTATAAACTGTAACCTTGTCCTTAAGCTTTTCAAAGTTTTTAATTATTCCATTCTTTGCAAATTTTATCTCCGGATTAGGAACAGTAAACCTGAATTGTTTAAATTTTTTCTGGAATTCTTTAATAGGCATAGCTACTAAAACTGACTTGTAATCTATAATTAAACAATCGTCGAGGAAATTTTCCAAATCCTGAATAATATGAGAAGTTATAAAGATTGTTTTAGATTCAGCCTTAGCATATTCGATGAGATAGTCGAGAAAAAGTCTCCTATATCCTGCATCGAGGCCCATAGAATAATCATCGAGAATAAGCAAATCGGGATCCTGAGCAAGAATTAAACCGAGTGCGACCTGGGATCTTTGTCCACAAGACATTTTGGACAATTTCTGATCTTCTGCCACTTCTAATTTCGACATTAATTCATAATAAGGTTCTTTTTTCCACTTTGGATAAAAAGCGGAGTAGAATTTTTCAATTTGCTTAATAGACATGAAGCTATATTGGATATGCCCTTCAATAAGAAACCCCACTTTAGCTTTTGTCTGCGGAGAAAGTTTATAAGAATTTTCTCCGAACATCAGACAATTACCACTTGTAGGCTTTAGAAACCCGTTCAAAATATTAATAGTGGTAGTTTTTCCAGTTCCATTTTTTCCCAATAATCCGAATATACGACCGCTTTTGATTTCGAAATTAAAATTTTCGAAAACAAGTTTTTTACCATAATAATGGGTAAGGTTTTTTACTTCAACTACATTTTCCATTAGTTTGATTGACTCATTTATTGTTATTGTTTTATTGATTAGTATTACACCGATAAAAGATAATAGTACTATACATTTATCAGATTTAAAGAAAGTATATTTAACCAGGGACAATTATTTGAGGAATAATAAAGATTTCAGATATCTAATTTCCTCAATGCAATAGAAATGACTTTGTAAAGCAGAACTTACTAATAAATATTACACTTATTTTTGCTGGGTTTCAAGTTTTTTGATAGTATCGATCCGATCGTCAAGCAATTTAATTTTATCATTAAGTTCTTTTATTTTTGAGTTTATTTCGTCCTCATAAGCAGTTTTATCCCAATATCCACGGTTTTCGAAATAACTTTTAAATAGCCAGTTATGTTTAAGAGCTTCCATATTTTCGGCTAACCTACTTGCAGAGAGTCGGGTATCAACGCTGGTTTTTTCAATGTTGGAAAGAGTATTAGAAAAAGTAGTGTCGAACTTTGTACCACTGATAAGCATCTGGCCTAAAACTCCTTTCCCCTGCTGGATTCCGGCTAAAATATAATCAACTCTACTAACGGCACTATCTATATTCCCAACAACTTCTTTTACCCCGTCCCCAAGTTCATTAAACAAAGAAGTAAGTCCCGTAACTTCGGAAGTAATAGACTGAAGACTTTGATCGGCTCTTTTTGTAAGAGATTTGGCATCATTATAAAGCTCTTCATCTTTTAATAATTTCCCAATTGAGCCTTCTCCCCTATTTACCCGTGCAATGATTTCCGCCAAATTCTGAGTCATGTCTTTAGTATATTCCATAATTCCTTTAGTTTCAGCCAGAATAGCGGAAAATCCAAGAGGCTCCTGTGTTTTAATTATTCCACCTTCACCAACTTCCTCTGCGCCAGTGTTACTAATTATGAGAACAACTACTTTACTGCCGACAAGACCTTCGGTTTCAATTGTAGCTTTAGTATCAGTCTTTATAAATCTTTGAATATCTTTAACAAGCGACATAGTAACTTCAACACGACCGGTTGTATCACTCATGATATGTATGTTTTTAACGCTACCGACATCTGTACCGCTTAATCTAACAGTAGCTCCGCTCCTAAGACCCTGGATATCTTTAAAATAAGCTTTTACATCAAAGGTAGATTTGAACATTGCATTCTTTTCGCCTAAAAGGAAGATGGCTATAATAAGAATAGCAATCCCGATGGAGATAAAAATTCCAATTTTTATGGTAGAGGTTTTATTAGCCATTTAAACTCCCATTCTTAACAACAATATTTTCATTTGTAAAAAAATCTTTAAGGAATTTATCATTACTTTTAGTAAGGTTGTCCAGTCCACCGTCATACACTATTTTCCCATCCCTCAATACAATAGCCCTATCTGAAATAATTTGAGCACAGAGGAGGTCATGGGTTACAATAATGGAAGTAACATTAAGATCTTTCTGTAATTCTTTTATCAGTTCACTAATTTCTTTAACAGTAATCGGGTCAAGACCGGTAGTAGGTTCATCATAAAGAATAAGTTTAGGTTCAGTAATAATAGTTCTAGCGAGACCGATTCTTTTTTTCATACCGCCCGAAAGTTCGGCGGGCATTTTATCCATTGCCTGTTCCAAATCCACAGCCCTAAGGACTTCAAGCACTTTATCTTCCCTTTCCTTCGGGGACATTTCTTTTTTGTTCCTAATAAGAGGGAACTCAAGATTCTCTTTAACCGTCATAGAATCATACAAGGCAGAGCCCTGAAACAAGAATCCGATTTCCTTCCTTAATTCATTTAATCCTTTTTCTTTTAATGAATATACACTTCTGCCATCAATAATTATTTCCCCTGCCTCAGGCATAAGAAGCTTAACGATACATTTTAAGAGAACACTTTTACCGGTACCACTCCTACCGAATACAACTGCATTTTCTCCGGTTTTTACATCAAGAGAAATATCATCAAGAACAAGATTCTCTCCAAAGGATTTTGTTAAACCCTTAACTTCCACCATTACTGATTCCAAATCATCACCGTAATCTTTACAAGCACCATATCAGTTAATAAAATTAATAAAGAAGCCATGACAACAGCACTTGTAGAAGCACGTCCAACCCCTACAGTTCCATTAGTTGCGTTATAACCTTTATATGCACCTACAGCCCCGACAATAAAACCGAAGACAAAAGTTTTTGCAAGACTAGGTATCAAATCGGAGAACTGGAGTGACCTAAAAACAGCATCTATATATTGATGAAAAGTTATTCCCTGAGAAAGAGAAATAGCAATAAATCCTCCGATAATAGCAAGGAAATTAACATAAAGAGTAAGAATAGGAAGGATAAGAGTGCATGCTAAAATTCTTGTAACAACCAGATATCTATAAGGATGGATTGCAGAAACCTCCATTGCATCGATCTGCTCAGTTACTCTCATTGAACTTAATTCAGCACCGATTCCCGAGCTTACACGACCGGCAAAAATTAGTGCAGTCAGTACAGGACCAAGTTCTCTTACAACAGATAAAGCAACCATACCAGGGAGAAAGGATTCTGCCCCGAAACGAGACATAACCGGCTGGCTCTGCATAGCAAGAACCAGACCTATAATAAAACCTGTGACAGTAACTATGGGGAGGGTTTTAATACCAAGTTCATCAATATGCTTTTTTATTTCAGCAAATTCAAATGGAGGGACTAATACTTCCTTAAAGAATGCCAAGGAAAAAGCAGTAAGTCCTGCAACAGTTTTAAAGAAACCATCTATGGCGGGACTAAGGACAATGGGGTTCTTTTCTTTGATATTATTTTTCAAGAGCCAGTAAATTATTATGATAGATTATTAAAACAGATAATTTATGAAATTAAATTATCTAATGTTTATAATAAACAAATATAAAAATTATAACAATAAAAAATGGCTGAGAGTTGTCAATTAAACATTGGCAAGCGATAGAAGATGAAATAATTAACTTATTTTAGAGTACCCATAGCTCTTTCAAGTCTGGCATAGGTTACCTGATAGTTGTACAAACTCTGGATAAGAAGAACCTGCGCATTATAATAAGCAACACGTGCATCTGTAACTTCAACAGCACTACCGACCTCTTCTTTAAATCTTGCTTCGGCAAGACGCAATGTTTCATCTGCAGCTTTAAGTAAGGAGCGAGAAGCAGTGATTTGATTCCGGGCAAGTCTAATATTTGAATACTGTTGCCTTACATCGAGAGTAACGCTTTGTTCAGTAAGATCATAAGTAGCCTGCGCATTATCAAGGTTAGCTTTAGCCTGCTGGATACCAGCATCGAGGGCAAACCCCTGGAATATTGGGAGAGAAACAGCCACTCCAAGGGACCATGAGCCCTGAAAGGTCTGATTTAATGCAAAGCTCTTCCAAGTATAACCTCCAGATGCATTGATTGTAGGGAGGTTAGCTGTCCAAGCAGAAGTTAGAAATGATTTATTTGCATCGACTCTAAGTTTGCCGGCGATAATTTCAGGACGGTTCTGTAATGCCATATTTAAGGACGCTGATTCAGTAACTGAATCTCTTGCAACCTCAAAATCGTCCCTTAAAGAAAAAACAGGGGGAAGCTTTTGGTTTAATATATTCTCAAGTTGAAGACGGGTTATATCGATATTATTTTCAGCATTCAGCAGATTAACCCGGGCTGTTGCTTCATCGGACTCAGCTTTAATTACATCGAACTGGGGCTTGTTTCCAACATCAAATAGTGAGCGAGAGAGTTTCAGGTGTTCAGTAGCCTGCCGAAGAGATTCCTCACTTACTTTTTGTAGCTTTACAGCCTGGAGATAATCAAAATAGGCAGTATAAGTATTTAGAATAAGCGATTGTTTTGCATTTATTAAATCCTGAGCAGAGGCATCCGTTAAATCAGAGTAGGCAGAAATACGGCTGAATGTTTTTTGGAAATCATACAATAATAATGATCCCTGAAAGCCGGCGACATAAGTTGCATAGGTAAGAGGAACAGCTGATGGTCCTGTAAAGATCGTACCACCGTTCCGGTTCCAGGCGGATTGAAGAGATACCTGGGGAAAAATATTCGACCTTGAAATTACAAGGTTTGAATAATTAAAATCATAGTTACTTTGAGCTAACCTGATCTGGGGATTATTCTTTAATGCTAAGTCTACGCATTGGTTTATAGTCAGCGTATCGTTCTGACCGAATGATAGTCCGGAAATTATTAAAATGAATAAAATGGGCTGCAGGATTTTAATCATTTCTGATTTCCTCATTTTCAGTAACTATATTCTTCCTAAATTTTTCTTCAAACACCGTATATAAAGTAGGCACAAAGAACAAAGTAAGTAAAGTTGAAATGGTTAACCCTCCGATGACAGCGATAGCAAGAGGAGCCTGAGATGTTTCGCCACCGATACCAAGTGCAAGAGGAATAAGACCTAAAACTGTAGCCAAAGTAGTCATTAAAATGGGGCGCAGTCTTGTTCTTCCAGCTGTTACAACAGCTTCATGTAACTCAATACCTCTTTTACGCAATTTGTTGGTAAAGTCAACGAGCAAAATTCCATTGGACACTACTATTCCGATCATTACAATAACTCCTTCGAATGAGGTAACTGAAAGAGTTGTGCCTGTTAAAAATAGAGCCCAGAGAACTCCAACCATACCCAAGGGAACTGTAAACATTATAATAAAAGGATCGACCAATGACTGGAACTGTGAGGCCATTACCATATAAACCAGTAAAATAGCCAATATTAAAGCTACGCCAAGATCGCTGAATGTTTTATTCTGCTGCTCAATATTCCCACTCATTATTATTGAGAAGCCCTGCGGTACTTTTATATATGCTATCTTGGAGGCAATTTCTTTTGAAACGCTACCAAGATCCCTTCCTGAAACGTTACCGGTAACATCAACAATTCTTTCCTGATATCTGCGGTCAATTTGTATAGGAGATTTAGCCATTTCCACTTCGACCAGGTTACCTAATTTTACCAACTCTCCCTGAGTATTGACAACTGTTAAATTATTTATGTCCTGTATCTGATCCCTATAATCTTCAGCCAACCGTACCAACATATTGTATTGATTACCTGTAATCGGGTCAGTATAAATAGAAGCAACAGTTCCACTGATGGCAGTAGAAATAGTACTTGAAATCTGCTGAACGTTAACGCCCATAGAACCTGCTTTTTCCCTATTAATTTT
>OCTA010000802.1_pt1 | contig 29176 bp, 27 predicted proteins | sample 1538991 | NCBI WGS metagenome assembly OCTA01 (sample SAMEA3539302, study PRJEB22396) | soil metagenome | biome: tundra; feature: field; material: soil | place: USA | collected 2010-05 | depth 0.15 m | reverse complement strand
ACAACCTGCGTCTGGATCATGACGATGGTGACCATCTTCTCCCGCGGATCGATCCAGGTCTGGGTGCCGTAGGCTCCGTCCCAGCCGAAGCTTCCACTGGAGACGCGCAGACCCGCGGCCACGCCGTCTTCGACAATGCCCACCAGCAACCCATAGCCCATGCCATGTGCCGGGCGCCCGAGCTTTCCATTGAACATGTCGCCCACGTGATTCGATGCCATCAAATCCACAGTCCTCGGGCTTAGCAGGCGCCTGCCGCGCAGTTCTCCGCCATTCAGCAGCATTTGCGCGAACTGGAGGTAGTCTTCGGCCGTGGACATGAGTCCTCCGCCGCCGGAGAAATACGTCTTCAGGGAGAAGCCGTCCTGATTTTCCGCCTTCAACAAGCCGTTGGGACTCTTGCGATACAGAGTCGCCAGGCGCGGCCGGCGGTCGTCGGGAGGATAGAAGAATGTATCCTTCATTCCTAGCGGCTGAAAGATGCGTGTGCGGAGGAATTCGTCGTAAGGCTGGCCGGAAACAAGTTCCACGATGCGCGACAGCGTGTCGGGACCAGCCAATCCGCTGTAAGCCCATTGCGTGCCCGGCTGGAAGTCGAGCGGGGCCGTGGCCAGCCTGGGGATGTAGGTGGCCAGCGTGTCGCCGGCGGCCGGCCGCGGAGGGCCCGCCTTCGAGCCGATGCCGCCGGTCATCAAGCCGTTGGTGTGCGTCAGCAGGTCGCGGATGGTGAGTTCCCGATCCGCCGGGACCACGTAAAACTCCCCGGAGTTGCCTCTTGGAACAGCCACTTTGGGGTCCTTGAACTCGGGCAGAAACTTCGACACCGGGTCGTTCAAGCGGAGCTTTCCCTCTTCCAGCATCATCATCACGGCCACGCCGGTGATGGGCTTGGACATCGACGCGATGCGGAAGATGGCGTCCTTTTCCATGGGGCGCTTCGATTCGATATCCATCAGGCCATGCGCTTCGAAATGCACCAGGCGGCCGCGCCGGGCCACGAGCGTCACAGCGCCCGAGATTTCTCCGGTGTCGATGTGCGGCTGGATGGCCTCGTGGACTCGGCGCAGGCGATCGGAAGACATGCCCACGTTTTCCGGCTTGTCGGGGGGCACGTCTCCCGCAGTCAACGGCGCGGCGAGAACTGAGATCAGGAACAGAGGGGTGAGGAGAGTCGGTTTCATAGCTTTCCTTTACGTTAGCCCGAATTCCACAGAGGAAAAAATGGCAGAAGGGCGGGCCAGGAGAGGCCCGTAGCGCGCCAACGTGGCGTACCATGAAAGAAGGAGGTCGAACAAATGGCGAGCCTCGATTGGTCACAATGCTCCAGCGTGGAGAGCGTCCCCGGCAAGGTCAGCGGTGCGTGGGTTTTGAAAGGCACGCGGATGCCGGTGTCCGCCATCTTCGAGAATCTGGAAGCCGGGGCCAATATCGACGACATCATGGAATGGTTCGACGGGCTGGACCGCGAACAGGTCAAGGCGGTTATCGAGTTTGCCGCCCGCAGCCTCGATAGGACGCCCGTTTATACGCCTTAGATGCGTATCCTCTTTGATCAGGCAACTCCGGTCCCGATCCGTCCATATCTCGAAGGCCACACCGTGCGCACCGCGGCGCAGGAAGGTTGGGATAGGCTCAAGAACGGCGATCTACTGGCTGCGGCGGGAGAGGCCGAGTTTGATATATTGCTGACCACCGACAAGAACATCCGCTATCAGCAAAATCTTGCAGGCCGCAAGATCGCGATTGTGGTCCTCGGCCAGCAGCAATGGCCGCGACTTCGGCCCCACATTAAACGGGTTATTGAAGCTGTCAATGCCGCCACTCCCGGCAGCTTTGCCGAGGTGGAAATCCCTCCGGAGTAGATGCCTCCGCCGCGCTCTGTCCGGCGCGAAGTGCCGCGGTTGAAACGGACTCAGTAGTGGGAGACGCTTGGGGGCCGCGGCCTTCGAGCTTTGCGCGACAATATGAGCGTAAATCAGTCCTACGTTTCGGATGAACTTACCCATTTTGTCGGACGCGCCATGCCCGATCATGAACGATACGCCCTGCTGCTCAAGGTCCTTGGTCCCCGATCTGACTCCAGGACGCCGCGAGAGGGCTGGCTGCGGGCAAGCTACCGCGAGCAATTTGGCCTGGGCTTCGTGATGTCCAGCGACGAACGGAAGCCGATTTCGACGAATGAGACGATCAGGTGCACGATGCTCTGCTTCTGCGACATTCCGCCAGGGCAACTCGAGATTCATATGGCGAAGTACGGCTCCTCGGCGTTGCATTCGCGAAACGCTTTCTCCTTCGCCACGGTGCTACTCCCGTTTACTACGTACCAAGCAACGCGCGTAACCAGACCATCGGAGTCGGCCCGCGGAACGTTGCACCCCGGTTCGACAATCTGCACGCCGAGCTGCAGGCCGTTCGAAACGATCTCGAAAGGTACGTCTCCCGCATTGATGGATACACGCCCTGTTTGTCGAGGTTCTCCTCGCCAAGTACGCCGGAGGGCTACCGACTTCGCGGACGCTTCTCGCGGTTGCAGAGTGAGCTCGACGAGCTCATTTTCGGGCGGATTAAGTTTTTTCGGGAAGGAATTCCGGAGGATAGGTTCACCAGTTGAACGCTCTGCATGATGCTCCGCTCTTCCCGCCGGACGTCGACCGCCTCTACAATCTCATCAACGGCCAGCCGTACCTGACCCGCAAGGCGTTCTACGCCGTCAAGTCCGGTATGACCCCCGAACAGCTCTTCAATAGGGCGTCCGAAGACGGCGGCCCATTCGGTGACCACCTCCGGAACTACTTCCTGCGCCTGCTGAACCATCCGGATCTGGCGGCGGCCCTCAAACAGGTAGCCCTCGGCCGTGGCTGTCCGGACGCCAAGCTGGCAGACCGGCTGAAAGGCGCCGGCCTGGTCAAATCCGAAGCCGGCAAAGTCGTGCCACGCTGTAGCTTGTACGCACAGTATTTCCGCGAGCGCCTATGAGCACACCTGTCCCGGCGATCCATTACGTGACGGGCGGACCCGTACAGGCAGGCGACGGTGTCTATGTCGAGCGCTCGGCCGATGCCACATTTCTGCGCCTGTGCCGTGAGGGTGCATTCGCTTATTTGCTCACTTCCAGGCAGATGGGCAAGTCGAGCCTGATGAACCGCACGGCGGAGAAACTTATCGACGAGGGGATTAAACCGGTCATCATCGATCTGCAAGAGGCCGGCGCGAACGCGACTGCGGAGCAGTGGTATCGAGGTGTACTTGAACGGCTCGCCGATCCACTGGAGTTGCGCGAACAGGTCGCGGGGTGGTGGAACAGCCATCAGCATCTGAGCGTGGCGCAGCGGTTCAGCGGGTTTCTCACGGATGTCGTTCTCCGCAAGATTCCGGAACGCATCGTGGTCTTTGTGGACGAGATCGACACCACGCTGCGCCTCGATTTCACCGACGACTTCTTCGCCTCCATCCGTTACCTATACAACGCGCGCGCAACCACACCGGCTCTGGCGCGCCTGTCGTTCGTGTTGATCGGCGTAGCGTCCCCCGGCGATCTAATGAAGGATCCCGAACGTACGCCCTTCAATATCGGCGAACGGGTCGACCTCGACGATTTCACGGAAGACGAGGCGGTGCGAGACCTCCGCGCCGAACGCGAACTTGTCCGGTCGGTCTTCCGCTACACAAGCGGGCACCCCTACTTGACATTGCGTGTGTTCCGATCGCTCGCCGAGCAGCCTCTCACATCTGGCATCGAAACGCGCATCGAGTCTCTATTCTTCGGGGACCAGGCAAACAAGGATAGCAACCTCCAATTCGTACGGGACATGCTGACGATCCGGGCGCGTGACCGTGAAGCCGTCCTTCTCCGCTACCGCGATGTCTGGCGGGGAAAGCCGGTTCCCGACAAGGAAGCCGACCCGGTGTGCGCGTGGTTGCGCCTTTCCGGAATCGTGCGCCGCGTGGACGGCCTGTTGCAGGTGCGCAATGAAATCTATCGGCGGGTCTTCGATGGAGCATGGATAGGTAAGAACCGGAAGTTCAATTGGGTCAAAGCGGCTGCGTATGCGGCCGGTGCAGCCCTCGGCCTTCTGATTTTAGTGGCAGCCGTTCTGGCCCCGTTTGCCTACCGCCAGAGGAATCAGGCGATAGCCGCCCAAGGAAAGGAAGCGCAGGCGCGGAAAGCAGCGGAAGGCGCAGCCGCTCAAGAGGCCGTAGCGCGCGGGGAAGCAGAGAAGCACCGCGCGGACGCCGAGGAACAAGCGGATCGCGCTCGACAGGCGGAGGCAGACGCCAGGCGATATTCGCAACTCGCGACAGCGCGAGGACTCACCGCCCAGAGCTTGCTCGTTCGGTCCCAGAGCCCGAATCGGATCGGAACGTATTCACTGCTTGGCCTGGAATCGTTCAGGCACGCGCCAACACTCGATGCACTGCAGGCCCTTCCAGACGATCTCGCGCTCCTTCGCCAACTGAAGAGCCAACTCGCTCATCAAGGTGGGGTCAACTCCGTGGCCTTCAGCCCGGATGGGCGGCTGGTAGCAACCGCCAGCGAGGACAAGACGGCGAGGGTGTTTGAAAGCGCAACGGGGAAGGAAGTAGCTCGGCTCGCTCACCAGGGTCCGGTCTTTTCCGTGGCCTTCAGCCCGGATGGGCGGCTGGTGGCAACCGGCAGCAGTGACAAAACCGCGCGGGTGTTTGAAACCGCCACGGGGAAGGAAGTGGCCCGGCTCGCTCATCAGGGTTTCGTCGGAACCGTGGCGTTCAGCCCGGATGGGCGCCTAGTAGCGACCGGCAGCCAGGATAAGACGGCGCGGGTATTTGAGACCGCCACGGGGAAGGAGGTAGCCCGGCTCGCTCATCAGGGTACGGTCCACTCCGTCGCCTTCAGCCGGGACGGGCGGCTAGTGGCGACCGGCGGCGAGGACCATACGGCGCGGGTGTTTGAAAGCGCAACGGGGAAGGAGGTGGCCCAGTTCGCTCTTCAGAATACGGTCTGGTCCGTGGCGTTCAGCCCGGATGGGCGGCTGGTGGCAACCGGCAGCCTGGACGGTGCGGCGCGAGTGTTCGAGAGCGCCACGGGGAAGGAGGTGGCCCGGCTCTCTCATCAGGGCCAGGTTTGGTCCGTGGCCTTCAGCCCGGATGGGCGGTTGGTGGCGACCGGCAGCCATGACAACACGGCGCGGGTATTTGAGAGCGCCACCGTAGCCCGGCTCGCTCACCAAGATGCAGTCTCCAGAGTGGCCTTCAGCCCGGATGGGCGGCTGGTGGCAACAGGCAGCTTGGACCATACGGCGCGGGTGTTTGAGAGCGCCGCTGAAAAGGGAGTTGCCCGGCTCGCTCATCAGGGTTCGGTCCACTCCGTGGCATTCAGCCCGGATGGGCGCCTGGTGGCGACCGGCAGCCAGGATAAGACGGCGCGGGTATTTGAGACCGCCACGGGGAAGGAGGTGGCCCAGTTCGCGCATCAGGGTCCGGTCACGGCCGTGGCGTTCAGCCCGGATGGGCGGCTGGTGGCGACCGGTAGCGAAGACAACACGGCACGGGTGTTTGAGAGCGCCACGGGGAAGGAGGTGGCCCGGCTCACTCATCAGGATACGGTCTGGTCCGCGGCCTTCAGCCCGGCTGGAAGGCTGCTGGCGACCGGCAGCCAGGACAAAACGGCGCGGGTGTTTGAGAGCGCCACGGGGAAGGAGGTGGCCCGGCTCGCTCATCAGAGTACGGTCTGGTCCGTGGCCTTCAGCCCGGATGGGAGGCTGCTGGCGACCGGCAGCCACGACCATATGGCGCGGGTGTTCGAGAGCGCCACGTGGAAGGAGGTGGCTCGCCTCGCTCATCAGGGCCCGGTTTGGTCCGTGGCATTCAGCCCGGATGGGCGGCTGCTGGCGACCGGCAGCGCAGACAGTACGGCGAGGCTGTTTAAGATCGCCACGGGGAAGGAGGTGGCTCGCCTCGCTCATCAGGGCCCGGTTTGGTCCGTGGCATTCAGCCCGGATGGGCGGCTGCTGGCGACCGGCAGCGACGACAAAACGGCGCGGCTGTTTGAGACCGCCACCGGCAAGGAGATGGCCCGGTTCGCTCATCTTGATGCGGTCCCGTCCGTAGCCTTCAGCCCGGATGGACGCCTGCTGGCCGTCGCTTCCGGCAACTCAGTTTTCATCTCACCCTGGCGATCCCAGGACATCGTCGACTACGTCTGCACACACCTCCCTTTCAACCTCACCCACGAGGAGTGGAAACAGTACCTGCCCGACGAACCCTATCGGAAGACCTGTCCAAACCTCCCCTGATCCGCATCGCCCATCCCAGCGCCGGATCGGGAGAAGTTTCCGCTCACGACGCCACATCACATAAGGAATAGGCCCGCCCGCGCGGGTGCGGCCGTCAGGCGTAAAGATCAAAACAAGCATGATCAACGCGAATCAGGCCGATGCCATCCGCAAAAGGCCGGACCGACGCGCCGCCGGAGCACGCAAGCCATTTATTATCAGCACCATGGGCTTTGTTCGTCCAACTCACTGGGACCACCGCCATCCCAACACGACGCAGCGAAATGTTACGGAATGTTACACGAATCGGAGAAAAATCGGCCCTACGCAACCCGTACCGGCCGCAACCACGCCGGCCGCTGAGCCATTTGGTCGAGAATCCGCGCCAACTCCTTATTTCTCAATCACAACGGGTTCGTTTGTCCGGTTTTGCGCCCAGTCCGAATCGCGCCCCCACACGCACAAAGTTGCACAATCCTGCACAAAACTGCCCAATTATCTGGAATTACGAAGCGAACCCATTCACCCGCGCTCCGGGGTCGCTGTGTCACCGCGTCCCCGCGTCGCCCATCCCCTCCAGCCGCGCCTTCACCCCCGCCCACTCCTCATCGATAATGCTGAAGTAAACCGTATGCCGCACCCGCCCGCTCCCCGCCACCATGTGCTTCCGGAACGTGCCCTCCTCCACGGCCCCCAGCCGCAGGATCGCCCGCCGCGACCGCTCGTTCAGCGAATCCGTCTTCAGTTCCACCCGCATCGCGCCCAGCGTCTCGAACGCATGCCGCAGCATCAGGTACTTCGCTTCCGTATTCACCGCCGTCCGCTGCCACCGCCGCCCGATCCACGTCCATCCAATCTCCAGCCGCCGGTGTACGCGCTCGATAGCGGCAAACCGCGTGCTGCCAATCGCCCGCCCCGACCCGCGCTCCACCGTCGCGAACGGCAGCGCCGACCCCTCCGCCTGCGCGCGCAACGCGGCCTCGATGTACTCGCGCATATCGCCCGCCGTCCGCACCGCCTGCGGTATCCAGCGCCACAATTCTTCGTCCAGTCCGGCCTCGCACAGATCCGCATGGTGGGCGAGCGACAACGGTTCCAGCCGCACATGACGGCCTTCCAGTGTCACAGGTTGTACACTCATCCGTTCATTTTACAAACTGTTCACATTTGCGAAGCTTGCCTCGCCAGCCCAAGCCGTACACTGTGAACAGATCTATCATGCACAAAATCGCAGTTCTGTTTCTGATACTCGCCAACGGCGCATGGGCGGCCGGCACGCTGAAGGTGATGCAGTCGTTCGGCACGGGCAACCTGCGGGAAGGCAGCGACCTGTATGCGGGTCTCATCCTGGACTCGCAGGGCAACCTCTACGGCGTGGCTGAAAGCGGCGGCACGCGCGGCGCTGGTGTCGTCTACGAGCTGTCGCCCATTACTGGAGGCGGATGGACCGAAACCGTCCTCTACAATTTCAAAGGCGGGACCGAGGATGGCGCGAGTCCGCATGCCACACTCATTGCGGACAGCGCGGGCAATCTCTACGGCACGACTGTAAGCGGAGGTCTTACCGGCAAAACGTGCAGAACCGGCTGCGGCACCGTGTTCAGGCTGACACCCGCGTCAGGTCACTGGCAGGAGAGCGTGCTCCATCGCTTCACCGGCGGCGCCGGAGGGGCCGTTCCCTACGCGGGCGTCGTGATGGATTCCGCCGGGAATCTTTATGGCGCCACGCTAGACGGGGGCGCGGCGGGTGGGGGCGCGGTGTACAGGCTCACGCCGGGCTCCGCTGGTTGGGAGCAGAGTGTGCTTTACAGTTTCCAGGGACGGCCCGACGGATCGGCGCCCTATCCGACTCCGGTCTTGGATGCCGCCGGCAATCTATACGGCACCACCAACGCGGGCGGCGCGCACAACCTCGGAATCGTCTACATGCTCGCGCCGCAATCGGACGGCACCTGGACCGAGCATGTGCTGCACACCTTCGCAGGCGGCGCCGACGGCGCCAATCCACTTGCTGGAGTGATCTTGGACCGGCGCGGCAACTTGTACGGGACCACCAGTTACGGCGGTACGTCAAACTGCGGGATTGCCTTCAAGCTAGTGCCCAATCCGGCGGGCGGCTGGACGGAGCGCCTGCTGCACACATTTCTCGGCGTAACCGCCTATGATGGAGAAAACCCCAACGGGCTGACCTTCGACGCGCACGGCAACTTGTACGGGACCACCACTGGCGGAGGCATCGATAATCCGGGAACCATTTTCAAAATGACACGCAATCCCGGTGGCGCCTGGCAGGAAACTGTGTTGTACAGCTTCACGGGCGGAAACGACGGCGCCTATCCTTCCTCGGGTGTGGTGTTGGACCCGGCCGGCAATATTTACGGGACAACCCTGTGGGGCGGACCGTCCGGCGACACCACCGGCGGCGTGGCGTTCCAATTCACCCCGTAACGTGGTAGGACAGGATTAAGCCTGTCAAGCTGCTTCATAGCGTACCCTGGTAAGTGGACCTATGAAGCAGCTAGCCCTGGAAGCGCTCGACGCCGCCACCAACCCCGCAGTCACCTACGCCGACACGCGCGTCATGGAAATCCGCGACCGCCAGGTTTCCACCAAGAACGGCAAAGCCGGCCACGTCTCCAGTTCCGTCTCGATGGGCCTGGCGATTCGCGTCCTGGCCGGCGGCTGCTGGGGCTTCGCCGCCACGGACGATCTCACCCGCGACGGCATCCACGCCGCCGCGGCCCTCGCGCTCGAAATCGCGCGCGCCAGCACTCTCGCCAAGAAGCACGACGTCACGCTCGCGCCAGAGGAGAAGTACGAGGCCGAGTGGGTCTCGCCCATCCGCATCGATCCCTTCACTATCCCTGTGGACCGCAACGTGGCCCTGCTCCTCGATATCGACCGCGAGCTGCGCCGCAATCCGGGCGTCACCCTGGCCGAAGGCGCCATGAGCTTCGAGCGCCGCCGCCAGGTCTTCGCCTCCTCGCTCGGCAGCTTGATCGATCAGACCCGCTACCTCAGCGGCGTCGGCTACGCGGCGCTGGCCTACAAGGATGGTGAGATCCAGAAGCGGTCATATCCGAATTCTTTCGGCGGCCAGCATCAGCTCAAGGGCTACGAGCTGATCGACGAGTGGGACCTGGTTGCCAACGCCGCGCGCATCGCCGAAGAAGCCGTGGCGCTGCATAGCGCCGATCAGTGCCCCGAGGGCGAGTTCGACCTCATCCTCGATAGCTCGCAATTGGGCCTGCAGATCCACGAGTCGGTCGGCCATCCCATCGAGCTCGACCGCGTCCTGGGCAGCGAGGCCAACTACGCGGGCATGAGCTTCCTCACGCTCGACCAGTTGCGCCGCCTGCGCTACGGCTCCGAAATCGTGAACGTGGTTTGCGACGCGCGGCCGGAGCACGGCCCCGGCCTCGGCACGTTCGCCTTCGACGATGAAGGCGTGCCCGCGCAATCGACTGACATCATCCGCGATGGCCTGTTCACCGGCTACATGACTTCGCGCGAGACCGCGGCGGCGGTGGGCGAGTCGCGCTCCAACGGCACCATGCGCGCGGATGGCTGGTCGCGCATGCCGCTCATCCGCATGACGAACGTAAGCCTGCGGCCCGGCCAGCAGTCGCTCGACGAAGTGTTCGGCGGCGTCGGCCACGCCATCTACATGGAGACCAACCGGAGCTGGTCCATCGACGACAAGCGCTACAACTTCCAGTTCGGCTGCGAAATCGGCTGGGAGATCCGCAACGGAAAGCGCGTCCGCATGCTGAAGAATCCGAGCTACAGCGGCATCTCGACGGAGTTCTGGAACGCCTGCGCGGCCATCGCCGGACCCCAGCACTGGATGCTCTGGGGCACACCCAACTGCGGCAAGGGGCAGCCGGAGCAGGTCATGGGCACCGGCCATGGCGCGAGTCCCGCGCGCTTCAGCCATATCAAAATCGGGGGCGCTTATGCCGATTGAACCGGTGCGGTGCCAGGCCATTTTCGACCAGGTCGCGGACGCGGCGCGCGCCCTCGGCATCGCCGACGCGGAGGCCATCCTGGCAGCCAGTTCGAGCGCTCTCACGCGCTTCGCCAACAACGCCATCCATCAGAACGTGGCCGAGCGCAGCGGCCAACTTTCCGTGCGTGTGCAGATCGATGGACGCACCGCGCGCGCCACCACTAACCGGCTCGACGATGCATCCATCCGCCAGGTAGTAGAGGAATCGGTATCCCTGACTAAACTACAGGAACCCGATCCCGCCCTCCTGCCGCTAAGTAGGACAGGCCTCCTGGCCTGTCCGCCAGTCAGCCGCTACCACGAACCCACCGCCCATGTGTCTCCCACCGAACGCGCCCAAGCCGTAGCCGAAGCCATCTACATCGCCGAAGCCTCCAACCAAACCGCGGCGGGCATCTACTCCACCTCCGAAACGGTGTTCGCCCTTCTGAACTCGCAAGGCGTCTTCGCCTACTACCCCGAGACGATGGCGAACTTCTCCATCACCGCCATGGCAGCCGATAGCTCCGGCTGGGCGAAAGGCAGCGCCTGCTCGCACAGCGGCCTCGACCCCGCCGCCATGGCGCGCATCGCTGCCACCAAGGCGCACACTTCGCGGGAGCCGGTGGAACTACCGCCCGGCGCTTACACCGTGATCCTCGAACCGGCCGCCGTACTGGACCTCGTGGGCCAGATGTTCGGCGACTTCAGCGCCACCGCCATCGCCGACGGCCGCAGCTTCCTGCGCGACCGCATCGGCCAGAAGCTGTTCGGCGACAACGTCACGATCTACGACGATGCCTATCACCCCCTGCAAGCCGGCGCACCTTTCGATGGCGAAGGCGTTGCGCGGCGGAAGCTGGCGCTGGTGGACCAGGGCGTGGTGCGCGATGTGGCGTTCTGCCGCCAGGCCGCGCATGCCGCCGGTGTCCCGCCCACAGGCCACGGCTTCCCGCTGCCCAACGAGTACGGCGAAGCGCCCATGAACATCGTGATCGCGGGAGGCTCGACGCCGCTGGAAGAAATGATCGCCTCCACCGCGCGCGGCATCCTGGTCACGCGCCTCTGGTACATCCGCGAGGTCGATCCGTACGAGAAGATCATGACGGGCATGACGCGCGACGGTACGTTTCTGATCGAAGAGGGCCGCATCGCGCGCGGCATCCGCAATTTCCGCTTCAATCAAGCCCTGCCGGAGATGCTGTCTAATGTCGAAGCGCTGTCGCCATCGGTGCGCGCCTCCGGCGAAGAAGCCTTCGACATGGTGGTCCCCGCGATGAAGGTCCGCGACTTCCACTTCACCGAAGTCACGCGGTTCTGATAGGACCAGTTTGTGGCAAACTAGTGGGACGAGGCCATGGTGATCGACCGCGCGACCATTTCCAAGACACCGGCAACCGACGACCCGGCGCTTGCCGAGATGGTGTACCGCTTGGTGGCGGCGTACCAGCCGGAGTGCATTTATCTTTTTGGTTCCGTGGCGCGGGGTGACGCTGGCCCCGACAGCGACTACGACCTGCTAGTAGTGGTGCCGGATGACGCGTCCCCGCAAGGGCGGCGGAGCCGGCTGGCCTACGAGGCTCTTCGCGGTACGGGAACCGCTGCCGATGTGCTGGTCTGTACCAGCTCGTATTTTAGGGACCGCCGGTCATTGAAGGCTTCGCTTCCGGGCACCGTACTGCGGGAAGGGCGACTGCTGCATGGAACCTGAAGATGCGCGCCTGCAGGATGTTAGGGCTTGGCTCGCGAAGGCAAAACTCGATCTGAAGGCGGCGGCGCACGAAACTTCAGCCCCAGCGGAGGGGCTGTGGGGTGACGTCATGTTCCACGCCCAGCAGGCGGCGGAGAAGTCCCTGAAGGCTTTTCTCGCATTGCACGACATGCCCTTTTGGAAGACGCACAACCTGGAAGACCTCGGCCAGCGATGCGTGGCGCTGGACGCGACGCTGCAGCCACTCGCCCATCAGGCGCTGGCGGCGGCCTGGAATGTCTACGAAGCCGTCCTGACCCTGCTGCCGGAAAAGGTTCGGCCGTAGGCACTCGCAAGCTTGGTACCGCTGAACTGGCCGACGTCAGTCCGTCCGCAGTGGCGAACTGGCGAAAGCGGAGTCCCAGTTTTCCGCGACCTGTCTAGCGGCTGGGCTTGCCGTCGGTTTGCGGGGTGGCGATGAAAGCACCTATGCAGGCCTTTCCGACAATGACGCCGTGATTGTTGATTCCTTGTGGTATCGTCCCGTTACAATTCGGCTGATCGAACGGCAAAAACGAGCCGTTATGATAGATAAAGCCGTAGGCGAGATCAGGAAACCCCGGGGGCGAGTACGCGCCGACGATATCGCCTTCATCATTGATGCCGTATGGCGCTGTTCCGCCGGCGCCGGGATAGCCGATCTGCTGGAATGTTCCATTCTGATAGATGAACGCCTGAGACGCAGTGCCCGTCACCGCAACTCCGACTGCCTGACCGCCAGAGTTTACACCGTACACATAAGTACGCGATGCGCCCGGATATGCGATTTGCGTAAAAATGCCGTTTTGCAGAAGAAAGCCCGTTGTTGAGGTCCCGGCTTCTGAGAAACCACCGATCACGCCAAAGCTGTTTACGGACGTGGGAAAATTGGCCTGTGCTCCGGGGACTAGTATTTGCTCAAACGAGCCATCCTTGAGGTTATACGCGAAGCCTGGATTGTTCGCTGCGCTGGTTCCGCAGCACCGGCCGACGATCATTCCGGAATCGTTGATGCCCGTCACGTAGGTATAGCCAGCTGGGTTCGGAAAGTAAATCTTCCGATAACCCTGGCCGTCTTTCAACCATCCAACGTCGCACACAGTTCCAGGATCGTTGCAATTACTTGGTGTCCGATAATATCCGACAACGTCGCCATGGTTATTGATTCCAAACGCATATACCGCGTCGGGGTTCATATCCGGCGGATCGATTGCCTCGAAGGAATAATGCGCCCCGGCGTTTGCCGGTGGCTGCGCAGGCGCATTGCTGGCAACCAGCAAGATCACTGCGGCCGCTAACACAGACGGTTCATGCATAGATCCCTCCTATTGCGATCAATAATAACACACTCAGGATGCCGGCGGCTCCGTTGTGCAGCTCGGCAACCAGCGCTCGCGCCCGCTACCCCCCGAAAATCTCTTTTGTCAGATCTTCCTGCTTCTTAGGCCGCTGCTCATCCCAAACCCCCACCACCAGCGACGCCGCCCCCAGCGTGAACGCCCCAATCGCAATCGCGTCCAATCCGCGATGCCACAGAATCGCCCCGGCCGTGATCGCCGTCCTGATCAGCCAGCCGTACAGACCGCGCGCGCGCTGCCCGCGCCGCACGCGCACAATCGAGCGCCCCAGGAAGTGCGCGAAGAACAGGCATAGCAGCCCCAATACCACGCGCAGGATATCCACCGGTATCGGCATGCTCTCAATTTGGCTCAACTTTCGCCCGTTTGCAAGCGCCCGTTTGCAAGCGCCCCCGCGCCTTGTCACAATGAGCCTGATGGGCTTGATGCAGGAGATCCGCGCCTTCCCCGTATCGCGCAACACGGTGGCCATCTGGTGGCTCGGCCAGAACGGATTCATTTTCAAGACCGCCGAAGGCACGCTGCTCTCGACCGATCTGTACCTCACCAATTCCTGCCACGAAGCCTACGCCGATTCCGGCATCAACCTCGACCGCCAGGTGCCCATCCTGCTGCCGCCCGAAGAGCTGAACGTCGACCTGTTCACCTGCACTCACAACCACCAGGACCATACCGACCCGGTCACCATCGAGCGCCTCCGCCACAAAGACACCACCCAGTTCATCGGTCCGCACCCCAGTTGCGAAGTGTTTCAAGCGCAAGGCGTCGAGAGCGGGCGCATCGTGCCGGCCTGGCCTTCCTGCGCACTCGAGTTCCGCGACGTCGTCATCCACGGCACATTCGCGCTGCCCACCGATTCGACCGACCTCAATCACATGGGATTCGTCTTCCAGTTCGGCAAAGGCCCCCGCGTCTACGTGACCGGCGACACGGACTACAGCGAGTTGCTGGCCTCTGCGGGCAAACACCGGCCGGACCTCATGATCACCTGCATCAACGGCGGCTTCAACAATCTTTCGCACTACGAGGCCGCGCAACTGGCCGCCCAGATCCAGCCCAAGGGCGCCATCCCCTGCCACTACGATATGTTCCCGGATAACTCCGTCGATCCCGGCCAGTTCCGCGCGTCGCTGGCCCTGCGCGCGCCCGAAGTGCGCTACCTGCGGCTGGAACACGGCAAGCCATTCGTGTTCGGAGTGTAGGTAGGACAGGCCTCCTGGCCTGTCCGCGATGTTGCGGATTAACCGAAGGTAACTTGTTCCGGGGTTCGCGCGTGCGTTATCCCAAAACATGGCGCACTTTGACCGCGGTAATCCGCAAATCCCCGCTCCGGTCTCCTACTGCATCAAAGCCGTGCTGCTGGCATGCCTGCCATTTCTGATATACGGCGGATACAAATACGGCCTATATCACCTGATCAGCACCAATCCAGCCGCGCAGTTCACTTATTTCGGCATCGCCGTGCTCTACTTCGTGGGCAGCGCGCCATCCCGCAGGGAGTCCATCCTCACCATCGCGGGCGGCCTCGGCCTACTGTTTATCTGCCCCCTGGCGCGGCCCTCGGATTTCGCGGGCGAAGCGTTGGTCCGGGCCGGCGCGTTCGTGGGCATCGGCGGCCTGTTCGTGATGTGCGCCCGCGCCATCTGGTCTCGCAACAGGGATCAGGCCCTGGAAACGCTCGCCCGATCCCTGATTTTCGTAGTGCTGGGCATCATGCTGGCGACCATGCTGGCCGCGGCCTCGGACCTGCGACCGTTCAAATACGATCGTTTCCTGTATGGCATCGACGTCCGCTTCGGCGCCGCGATCAGCTTCGTCGTGGGCACCTGGTTCAGGGACTGGCCTTCCATCGACCGTTTTGAAATCGTGGTCTACAACTCGCTGCCGTTGGCATTTGCGGTCTTGTACGCCGCGCATATCCGGCGCGCCAAGCAGAGTTCCGTGGATATCCTGACCATGATGTGGCTCAACGCCATCCTGGGCTACGGCCTCTACTTTCTTTACCCCGCGGCGGGGCCCCTCTACGCTTTCGGTGCGGCATTCCCCGGCGCCCCGCCCCCGCCGGCGCACCTGTCGCTCCAACTGATCCGGCTCAATGCTTTTCCCAATGCCATGCCTTCCCTGCACATGGCGGGCGTGGTGTTGATCTGGTGGAATGCCCGCCACTGGAAGCTGGGCGGCATCGTCGCGCTTGCGTTTATGTTGATGACAGCCCTCGCGGCGGTGGGCTTTGGCGAGCACTATTTCATCGACTTACTCGTCGCCTTTCCGTACGCGCTGGCCATCCAGGCGATTTCCACAAAGAGCGATCGCCGCTTCCAGGCGCTCGCACTGGGAATCGCCATGACGGCGTGCTGGTTCCTGGCCCTTCTGTTTATGCCGAAGGAATTGTGCGCGGCCCCAGTGTGGCTGATGTGGGCGCTCGCCATCGTTACCGTAGCGATTCCCCTGGTCGCTAATGCGAAGCTGTTAGCGGAAGCTCCGGCACAGGTTGAGACCGTCCCGCAACTCGTCGCAAGCCATGGAAGGCCAGTAGCCCTAATAGCGACAGTCCAAAGCCATTGATACATACCTGCGCGACGACCCAGGCCCCGTGCTCTTGCATCAACAGCACGTAAGGCACCGGAACGCAGAGCATCAGCGCTCCATACCGCACAGCCTTGGGAACCGGCAGCCGCAGGGCTAGCGCGCATGCCGGCAGCAGTAGCACGGCATCGTATACGTAAGCATGATGGCTTACCAACAAGCCGCCCATGACCGCCGCCGTGGTGCCAATGGCAAGCGCGGACCGCCGTGACACGACCCACACCGCGGCCACCACCAGCAGAGCCAGCACGGCCTCTACGACGCCGCCATAGGGCAGCCAGTGCGTGAGTCCCAATAAATTCGGCATCCTCCAGGGCGACGGGCTGAAATCGGAAATCGAAGAGAGCTGCACGAGGCGTGCCGGCCATTCCCGCCCCTCCGCGGCAAATGAGATCGCCAACTGGGCCAGCCCCCCCGCCAGTCCGCCAGCCAGTGCGCCCCACTTGCGCCGCGCCAGAAGGAAGACTGGAATCCCGAGAGCCAGATGGAACTTGGCGGCGCACAGCGAGAAGACCAGGCCGGCCGCGAAGTCCCGCTTGGACTGCAACAGGCGCATCCCCACCGTCACAATGAATAGAAAGAGTCCCGTATCCTGGCCCGTGGAGAGCAGGATGGCCGCCGGGCACGACCAGCACAGCATCATGATCGCATCCTGGCGCCGCCCAACGGGCCAGAGAGTAGCAAACCCAATCAGGGCGGCCAGGTTCACCATCAGCCAAGCCACCCGCGCATAGTTGTAAGCGAGCGCCGTCAGCGGCTTAAGCAACACTCCGTACACCGGCAAGCGGCCAAAGGGGATGGGGTGCGGCCCGTTGAGCAGTTCCAGCTCCTGTATGCGGCCAAAATCGTAGATATGCCCGGTGCCCGCTAGCTTTGCCGCCGAATAGAATTGGTTAAAGTCGCTGCCACTTTCGCATAGGCTGAACCCCATCCCAAGGCAGATGCAGGCCCCGATAACACACGTTACGCGGAACATCGCACCATTATCCCGGCGCGCGCGGCCGCTCCGCATATTCTCTTTTGTTAACCGAAGGTAGCTTGCTCCAGCAAGCTTAGCCTTGCTGCAATGTCCCTGGGGGCCAAATAAATGAACGAAGCGAGCGGCGGCGGCCTACTTGGCCTGCTGAGCACCAATCCCCCCGCGCAGTTCAGTTATCTGGGGATCTTCCTGCTCTATCTGTGCAGCTCACCCGGGCGCCGGGAGATCGCGCTAACAATCCTCGCGGGCGTGGGGTTGCGCGTGGCGACGGCTTACCTCTATCCGCCGCAGCCCTTCCCGTACCCCTTGCAGGAGCTCGCCCAGACCGGCGGATTTGTGGCCTCGCCAGCGCTGCCGCGCTAGCGCTCCGCTCGCGAAAATCCCTCGCAGCGCTGGAAATGCTCGCCCGGGCTGCAATATTCGTCGTGCTGGGCATTGCCCTGGGAGGAATACTGGATCTCGCCACCAAGTGGTGCCCGTCGAAGCTCGATCGTTATCTCTATGCTCTCGATCGGACCTACGGAACTCCGGCCGCGTTCGTCGTGGGGCGATGGTTCGCAGCATCTCCGGTCCTGTACAGGTTCGAGGCGCTCATCTACTATTCGTTGCCCTTGGCGATGGCCGCGCTATACGCGGCGCACCTCAAGTGGCGCCCCAAGGCGGACCCGTCGATATACGTGAACGCGGTGGTGGGCTTCAGCCTCTATTTCCTGTATCCGGCCTCCGGCCCCGTTTACGCATTCGGACACGCCTTTCCATGGCAGCCGCCCGCGGCATTGGCCCTGACGCCCGTGGCCATCGGCCATCCCCCCAATTGCGTGCCTTCGCTGCACCTGGCCGACGTGTTGTTCCTCTGGTGGAATCTCCGTGGCTGGCGCCGCGCGCGTCCCGTGGCGCTGGCTTACTTGCTGCTCACCTCGCTGGCCACCTTGGGATCGGGCGAGCACTATCTGACCGACCTGTTCATGGCCTTTCCGTATGCCTTGTTGATGCAGGCAGTCGCCACGCGCGCGCCTGGAAAGCGATTCTCCCTGGCGGCCGGCGCGGTGATGACGTTCGGCTGGATGGCGCTGCTCCGCTGGCGCGTGCTGGTCCTGATCGGGACGCCAGTTCTGCTTTGGTCGTTGACCGCCGCCACCATCGTCGCGGCGCTCTGGTGTGAGCGCAGACTATGGCAGCGGGGAGTCGCAGCGGCGCCACGACCGGAAGGCGTGCAGAGTTTCGATGCGCGGGGCACAGGGCCGGAGCCGTATCCCTCGGCTTGGATCCTGCCAAATCCCGCGTGCGACAACGGGATAGCGGAGGCTGTGACCGGGAAGCTCGGGCGCGCCGCTGCCGGGGACTGAGTGAGGGAGTTTTTGAGGCTGCAAATTGGAACCTCGAGGTTATTTGGGGTGGGGGATAATCTCGCTAATGCGGTAGGTGTCGCGGTCGATGGTGAAGTAAAAGCGCCAGTCGTCATTGACGCGGGCTTGCCAACGGCCTTCGGCAGGAAAGCCCCAACCTCAGCGCCGTTTTTGAAAGGGCCGTAGAAAGGTCCCTTCTCGGCTTCATCCAGGCGGGCATTAACGATGCGGCGCTGTTCGGGAGTGTACTCATCATCGGCGGTGGGGAACTTGGAGCGGTCGATCGCCAACTGGGGGGTGATGACAATTCTTTTGCCAACCGCCCGGACTTCTACCAGGTCGCCGTCACTCAGGCCCACGGCAGAAGCGTCCTTGGGCGTTACGGAAATCCGGAAAATCCAGACTCCTGCCGGTAGCATAGCAGACGGGCTGGCCCTGCGGAAGCTACTGATCGGCCGGGCTCGCTCCGTTGCGCAGTTCCGGATCCCGGATGTTACGCGCCGCTCAGCGCTTCGTCAACCCACTGCAGCGCCGGAACGGGCGCCTGCGCCGCCGGCCGCTGCAAACGCGATTCCAGAATGACCGACGCTACAGCAGAGCCGAGCAGCAGAACCCAGGCCAAAACGCCGGTCCCCGCGAGCGGCGGTGAAGGCAGCCGGAGATAGGTCAACCACGCCAGCACCGATAGTGCGCCGGTTCCCACGCAAGCCATCCGTAATGTATTCCGCCACGGCACACCAGACGAGGCCAGCCCTTGCGCCAACAGCGCGAAGGGCACCGCCACAAACAAATCCGCCAGATAGTGCTCGCCGAATCCCAACGTCGCCAGGACGGTGATCGCGAGAAGCGCGCCAGCCACCAAGCGACACACTCCCGGCCACCGGCGCGAGTTCCACAGGATCAGCAGCGCCATGGCGATGTGCACCGAAGGCATCGCATTGCGTGGCGCCGCGTCCACCGCCACCAGCCGGAAGGGAGGCAATCCGGCCGCCGGCGGCGAGTTGGGAAACTGCGCTCCGAAGACATGTACGGGCCCCACCGCGGGATAGAGGTTGTAGAGCAGGAATCCCCCGGCTGCCGCCACAGCGAACGCCAGTATGATACTCGACGCATGCCGGCGGGGTCTGCTGCGCTCCAATGCAAAGGCAATGGCCATCGCTAACGGAAGCGCCTCGTAGCCGAAATAACATACCTGCCGGAGGACGCCGAATCGCCCAAAAAGCCGCCCCACGAGGAAGCTCGGCTGTATTCCCAACTGCTCATCAAACGCATACAAAAACAAATCGTAAGTCATAGGGTGCGCAAGACTTGTCACAGCTAAAGAGAATCCCGATACGATCAGGAACAGAGGAAACATGGACGCCGTCAAGCACAGATCCAAGCTGGCCTTCCGTTGGATGGGTCCGGACCACAATGCCGCCAAACCCAAGCTGCCCAAGCTGCCCAGTCCGACGAAGGCGGGACACGCGCCCAGCAGAGGGCCGCCTTTGACGATGCCGTAAACGATCGCCAGAGCCGCGCCGAGCAGCACCGTCGCTGTCAGGGTCCGCATGCTCGGCCGGGTCCACAAATAGATCGTCAGCGAACCGACAAGTGCCCATGCCAGATAGGGATACGTTGTGATATGAAAGTGGAGCATCAATCCCGCCAGGCACGCCAGTATGCCCGCCGAGACGGCCACCTTACCAAGAAGCCGAAGGGCCACCTACATCAGATCGGCAGCCGGCGCGTTGAAGTTTAGTGGTGGGGCAGCGCCGAGCGCTGCTGCGGACCCTCGGTCCGCCTCCGGCTAGCCTGCAGTTCTCACAGACATTCGGTTGCGGTGATGTGGCGCACGCCGACAGGGTGTCCGTGCCGCACCAACGTGTCGAGATTAGTCTCGACACGGCACGCACGCGTGCGTGCGCCACGTCGTCCAGGCACATGTGAGAAATGGCGGCCAGGAGGCGTGAGACGCATTCCGATAACCGAAGTTAGCTTGTTCCAACCAGCCTAGCCCTGCTGTAATATCCATGTGGCGGTGGCGCGGATTCTTGGCAAGGTAGCGGTCTCCAGCGGCTTGCTCGGCTGCCTCGCGGGACTGATGCTCCACTTTCATATTGCCACGTATCCCTATCTGGCATGGGCACTTGCAGGCTCGTTGGCGATCTATCTATGGACGCGGCCCGGATTCCGCAGCCTGGTGATCGCGATCCTGTTTGGCTTGGCATTTGCGTTCGTTTACGCCGTCGTTAAACAAGAGCCGGTGGGGGGCGCAGCGCTGGCATTCCTGGGCCTGGGCAGCCTGGCTAGCGTGGGCTTGGCAGCGTTGTGGTGCGGTCCGGCGGAACGCTCGACCAGTTCGCAGACGTGCCTCATAGCATCTATGCTCCCGCTGTGCCAAGTCTTGGCAGGACTCTCGTTGGCCGCGACAAGCATTGCGCATCCGAAGACTTACGACCTGTTCTTGTATGCATTCGATGCACAACTGGGCGAATCGCCGAGTTTCCTGGCGGGAAGGCTCCTGGCCCGCTGCGCCGCGGTCCGCCAGATTTGTTATTTGGGCTATGTGGCCCTGCCTTTGGCAATGGCGATCGCCTTTGCCCTGGACAGGAGAAGGCGGGACCACCGCGCGCCCAGTGTCGTGCGGGCGTTCGCCGCTGCCGCCGCTTTAGGTTTCCTGCTGTACAACTTCTATCCCGCAACTGGTCCGGTGTACGTCTTCGGAAGCCGGTTTCCATTTTCTGCGCCGCCAGCCGGGCTGCCTCCTTTCGGCCTGGTGGCTGTGGAATCGGCGCCTCGCAACGCCATGCCCTCGTTGCATCTCGCGTGGGCGCTGCTGATCTTCTGGAACTCGCGGCGGTGGGCTGTGGGGTGGCGCGTCCTGGCCGGTGCGCTGCTGGCAGTCATCGCTCTGGCGACGTTGGGGCTCGGCGAGCACTACTTGGTGGATTTGTTTGTGGCCGTGCCCTTCGCGCTGCTGGCGCAGGGGCTGGCTGCGTCGGGCGCGTCGTGGCGGAATGCCGTGCGGATCGCCTGTGTGGGAACGGGCGCGCTACTGGTGCTGGCGTGGCTTACCTATCTGCGGTTGCCGTCGCCGCCGCTCCAGAGTAGCGGCGCCTTGCTCTGGAGTCTACTGCTCGGCTCGGCGGCGGCATCCGTCATTCTGGAATCGCGCTTGCATCTGGCTGTGGCACAGGCAGGCGTCACGGCACTGGGCGCGGTTAACGCGCGAGAGTATACTGAGCCGCTAGTAGAGGCGCCCGGATAATAGTGCTGCGGGGCGCGTTACGAGCGCGGCGCGACCTTAACCAGTTCGATTCCGCGTCACTACCTCACCGACAAAAAGTTGGACGAGGCCAGCACCATGCCCGCTACCAGCAGCGTGTCCACAATGATGCGCGCCCACGGAATCGCTCTCAAGCGCAGGAGCGTCTTAGTACCCTTTCTTTCCATATCGACGTCCGGTGCATCGTACGTGACCATGCACTCGGCCGAGCTTCCATTAGACATGGCGTTTATCCTCCTCCTAGAATCGGGGCCACCCGTAGGCCCGTGTTGCGTAGCGTCGTGCCGGCGCGCAACGGCGCCACACAGATCCGCGCACTGCCGGGTTCGCACAGGTCGAGGTTGTACAACGGCAGATCCCGCGGCTTGACCACATACCCGCCCGTCTGGATGTTCCAGGAGTCGCCATAGTCCGACACCACGAACGGGTTCTCGCGGTACGCGCGCACGCGGAACTGCGCCGTCGCGGGCTCGTAATTGGCATAACTGAAACACCGGCCCACGCAAATGCGGTCCACTACGTGGGCCAGCGACTGGATGCGGCTCTCCGGGTCCGCCAGCGCGCTCACCACCCGTTGGCCCGGCGGCAGTTGCGCCACTACCCGCTCCATTTCCGTTTCCACCCGGTTCAGCGCCCGCTCATCCGCGTACGAAAGCCCGAAGAACACCAGGGCCACGGCGGCCAGGGCGCCCACCAGCGGTTTTGGCAGCCGTACCGAAGCCACCAGCGCGCAGAACAGCACGGCGCCCGCCAGCGACATGCGCTCGGCGATATAGTCCAGCCCCGAGCGGAACCCGGGCAACAGCACGCCGCCCGGCAGCAGCACCAGCGCAGCCGCGCACAACCCGCACAGTTGAAAGCGGACATCCAGTATGGTGCGCGCGGCGCCGCGCGTGCGCCACACGCGCTCGAAGCACAGCGCCCAGAGCGCTAGCACCGCCAGCCCCACGGCGATATAGTACCTTCCGTAAATCCAAAACTGATCCGCCCCGGTCGTCGCCACCACCTGATCTATTCCCCGGCGCGTCGGAAACAATGCGCCCAAAAGGAATCCCGCCAGAGCCAACGCGGCCAGCGTGCCGATCAACAGCGGAACCCGCCGCCGCGGCGCCAAGGCCTGCGCGACTCGCCCGTAAACGAGCACGCCCAACGCCCACGCCACCGGCAGCGCGTGCGCCACGTACGCGATCCCGAAAAGCGCCGCCGCGGCCGCTAGCGTCCGGTAATACTGTGGCGCACGCTTCAGCGGGGGTGCCCTCAGGGCCCGGCGAACTTCAGTTCGCCGTGCTGAAGCGTGCGCCACGACCGCGGTCCCGCTGTCACTGTATTGTGCGCGCCTCAATAACGCCAGCGCTCCGAACGACAGCCCCAGCGAGATGTAGAAGTTGAACAGGCCCATGTGATAGACCCAGCCATACGCCAACATTGCCAGGCAGGGCACCAGTTGCCAGGGAGCCTTCCTGGGCCGCATCCGCGAGCTGGACCACACAAACGCAAACGCGCCCCAGAAGAATACCAGCACCGCCACCGATACCGCGATGCGCTGCGCCGCCGCCGCGCCGAAAGCGCGCAGCAACCCGCTCAACATCAAATCGAATAAAACGTTGTTGGATTGTCTGGCCAGCGTCAGGCCCGGCGCTTGCCCGCGTTCGATCAATTGCGCGAGCCAGGCATTGTAGAGGTGGCTCGAAAGATCGCCCGCCTGTATCCGCGGCTGCCAGAAGCAAGGCACCAGCAACAGCAACGAAAAGCCCGTGGCCCGCACACTTGTCTTCCCATAACCCGCCGTCACGCCCTCGCCCTCCGCAGCTCTCTCAGCTCCATTATCAATTCGAACCGCGTCGCCACGGAATCCGGATTTTCTCCTATTTGCTGGATATTTTCCTCTGCAATTCCTTCTAAGCTCCCCGCCAAAGTTAGGTACCCAATGCGCGACGGCTCTATCTGCATGATCCGGCAACAAGTGGCGTCCACCGCCACCGGGTCATGCCCCGATACGATCACGCCCGCCGCCTTGGGCCGCCCCTGAATCGGTCCGTTTCCATCCATCCCCACAATCCCATCCACAATCGCGAAGTGATTCGGATAGAGCGAGTGCAGGTCCGCGATGCTCTCGTGGATGCCGGCCCAGTGCAGCACATTCTTGGGCCAGCCGTAGACTCCGCCGGGAACTATGCCGAACAGGTTCTTCATCGAAAGCGTGGCGCCCGCCCAGTGATGCGTCTTCATCTTGGGCATGGAAACCAGCAGGTCGCTCCCCAGCACCGTATGCGGCAAGTAGAGCGAGCGCAGCCGGGAAACCGGACGCGGCAGCCGCACGCGCGAGACTTCGTCCAGATTCAGGTCGGTGAAGATGTCTTCGAAACCCGGAATCGCCTGGAAGTATCCGGCGGCGTCGGCCAGATCGAGCGTGCTCCTCCGATGGCCGGGACCCTCCGCGATCTCGACCGATGCGCCCAATTCCCGGAACGCCTCGAGTGTGGCATGCACCAGTATCGGATGCGTGTTGATAGCGCTTCCCGGCTCGAACTCCACCAGGTTGGGCTTCAATACCACGCGGCGGCCGCGCACGTTGAGTTTGTGCTCCCCCAGCACGCGGCGCATGGTGCCGTAGATGTCCTGCGAATAGGCGGACGCGCGGGTGATGTTGACCAGCGGGCGGGAGCGCGGCGCGGCCGTCCGGCAACCCGCCAGTCCCAACGCCGCCGATCCTATTAGAAATTCGCGCCGTCTCATTCCATAAATCGGCGGGTCGCAGGCGGAACCGCCTGCGCCACCAAAAGAAATCCTGTGTTTCGAGTGGTGGGGCAGGCGGTTCCGCCTGCCAAGCCCGATTACGGGCGATTTTTTCATGGCTTCTAAGGGAGTGCTTCTTGCCATAGGCCCTACTCCAGAAACACGTTGTAGCCCTGCTCCGCCGCTGCCGCCAGATATGTCAGCGCGGCGTCCGGCACCGTGCGGCAAGGCATTCCAAAAAGGGGAGCACCGGCCGGAAGTTGCTGATGAGCCAGCAACCCGAGCCGTAACCAGGCGGCCCCGCCCGAGGACCGTTGCTCCCTTAAAAAGCGCTGCGCCAGGCGAAAGCTCTCCTCCAGCTTCGCCGGATCCGTGCCGGCCAGCGCCAATAAAACCTGTCCGGTGGTCTCCGGATAAGAATCCGAGTTGTACCCCAGGGACCGCGCCGAGCCGTGATTCCATCCGCCATCCGCGCACCGGCGCGAAAGCAGAAAGGCCTGGGCCTCGTCGATGCGCTCCCGCAAATCGGTCGAGGGCCGCCGCCAATAGCACTTCTTCAGCGCCAGAATGCCCAGACAAGTCGGCGTCACCCAAGCCGCCGTTCCCGGAAACCAGGGCCAACCGTTCAGATCCGCGCCGTCCCGCAGCTTGCCGTCGCGGAGAAATGCGCCCAGACGGAAAACCGGCGACGAGTCCATCCCGCCTTGGCCCAGGAGCCACTTCACGGCGCGCGCGTGTCTCTCGGGCCCGATCGTTTCCGGGGGCAACAGCGCCACCAGCGCCGTTACCCACGTGCTCTGATCCACCGAACGGCGCGGCGTCCATCCGCCGTCGGACCGTTGCGCGGCGTCCAGCCAAGCCAGGGCTTCGGCGCTCCGCGGAGCCGCCGCCCGGCCGGCCTGGTGCGCCAGCAGCGCATACACGGTCGGCTCGGTCCACGAGCCTCCCTTGCGATAGGGCCATCCGCCATCCGGGTTCTGCGCCGCTCGGATGTTCTCTAGTGCGCCGTTATCGATTCCCAAAATCATTCGTACGCTCCAATTGCGCGGCTGGCTTTCGCCGCTGTGGCGCACGCTTCAGCGTGCTGCGGCGAACTTCAGTTCGCCGTCTGGCCGTGGGCTGATGGCAGCACGCTGAAGCGTGCGCCACGAGCGCCGTCCCGCTGTCACTGTATTGTGCGAGCCTCAATCGGTTTACCGAAACTTGTCGATAAGCCCGCAGCCACGGCGCCTAAAACCACGATCGGTCCGAGATACAGGAAATAGTGGGCCGCCACATGGGCTATCGAGAAACCAACCGCCACCACAGCCATCGATATGCACATTGCGCATCTTATCGCCTGTTTCCGCCCTTGCAACAGAATCCAAGGCAGCAAAAATCCTAAATCGTACATGAAAACGTGCATACTAATCAAGACGCCGCCAACCACAGTCAGAGACAGGGCCTCCGCAATATCCGTCCGCCGTATGAACTTCCACAAGACAATCGAAACTCCGGCAAAAGCCAGGCCATACCACAGCCAATGCCAGGGTAACCCCCACACCAAGCCCGTAATATTGAACATATAGCTGGTGTGGTCCTCATGTTGCTCGTTCATTTGAACCATTTGTAAAAAGCCAGGCACCCAATTGCCGTTTGTTATGAAGCTGACACAGAGTAGAATGGTCCCGCCGATAGTAAGACCGGCGGCTAAACGCCACAGACGCTTCGCAATAATCAATAGCGGGAGCAGCAGAAACAAGTGGAATTTTGCGGCGCACAACGAAAGCGCCAATCCCGCGAGTAATGGCCTGTTCTTGCGCAGCAACCAAACCGACGTGGCGATTACCACCAGGAATAACGGCACATCTTGTCCGACCATCAGACAGACCCATAAGGGCGTGAACAGTACGACCAGCGCGGCTTGGTCCCGGCACCAAAGCCATATAAATACGCCGATAGCTAAGACATTCAAGACCTGCCAGATTGCGGAAGCCGTTCGAAACGGCAAGCGGCTAAGCGGCTGTAACAACACGGCGTAAAAAGCGGGACGAATGTAGGCCCGTACCTGCACTGTTTCCCGCTCATAAGCCCTCTCAATGGCGTGAACGGAATCGAGCGAATATAAGTGTGGCGTCCCAACCAGTTTGGCGCCCGCGTAGAAACTGAGAAAGTCTGTTTCCCAATGAAACGCCGGCAGTGCTATCAGCGCCACCAGCAGCGGTACGCAAAGCAGACCGGACAATCTAATCAATTTCTCTGTCATATCGACGGTTTTCCGGGCCTTCCACGCACAGGCCCGCTTGTTCGGGCAGCGGCTCTCTCCACATACAAATCGGGCGCGGGGCGCGCTACGGGTAAGCGCGCCCCGCGCCAAAAGGCTTGCGAGCCAGCAAAACACCCCAGGGGCTTACAACTACCGCATCACTTTGCGGCGCCGGCGGCGCTGCAAGAGCAGCAACAGTACCACGCCAGCCGCAACCCAGATCAGAATCTGTATCGTTGTGCTATTCACGGCCTTGTCTCCTTTCTTTAAAGTGACTCTTGCTCAAAACTCTTTCCCCCGCCGTCATGGGCGTCAGCCGCTGAAGCCCTTCATCAGCGGCAGCAGATACTTTACGACTCCCAGCACGCCCGGCCCGGCGCACACCAGCATCATGGCGGGCAGGATGAAGAAGAAGATGGGGAACACCAGCTTCACGCCCACCTTCGCCGCGCGCTCCTCCGCCTCCTGGCGGCGCCGCACGCGCATGTAATCGGAATGTTGCCGCAGCGACTCCGCCACGCTGGTGCCGAACCGGTCGTTCTGAATCAGGATCGCCGTCAGCTTGCGCAACTCCGGTTCTCCCGCGCGCTGGCCCAGGTTCTTCAACGCGTCGACGCGCCGCTTGCCGGCCCGGATCTCCAGGTTGGTCAGCACGAATTCTTCGGTGAGTTCCCTGTGCGCGTTGCGCAACTCCGCGGCCACGTAGGAGATGGCCTGGTCCAGGCCCAGCCCCGCTTCCACCGCGATCACCATCAGGTCCAAAGCGTCTGGCAGCGCCAGCCGCAAGATCGTCAACCGTTTCTTGATCCGCTTTTCCAATATGAAGTTCGGGACGAGAAATCCGCCTAGCCCCATGGCCAACGGAAAAATCACGTGCATCGCCGGGTTATCGCTCACTGAGTTGCGAAACGCCAGGCCAAACATCCCCAGAAACACGGTGCTGAGCAGCCGGATGCCGTAATAGATTTTGACGGCGTTGTCCGAGCGGTAGCCCGCATGCGTCAGCATCTGCCGCGTCATCGAGCTGTCGTTCTCCGACACCGGTATCAACTCGCCGACCCTTTGGATGATCTTGAACTCCCGCCGCTTGCGCCCCTCGTCTTCTTGGGGCAATCCGGCCGTGGGGGCCTCGATCACCGGCTCGCCGAGCCGCTCATACACCTGCCCGGGCCGGGCGTAACGCTGATAACCGAAGGCCGCGATGGCCACCATCAGCACCATGAAGAATGCGCCGATCGCAAAAATAGGCATCGTTATACCTTGATCCTGATAATGCGCCGGATGAAGTAATTCCCGATCAACACCGCTACGCCGGCGCCCACCATCATGTACTTTCCATCCGGGTCCTTCGCCATACTCTGCAGATAACCGGGCGCCACAGCCAACAGCGCCAGACCCGTGAGGATGGGCAGGATCGTCAGGATTAAGGCCGTCAACCTGCCGTGCGCGCTGGCCGCTTTCACTGCGCCTTTCAGCTGGAAGCGCTCCCGGATGACGTGCGCCAGGCGGCCCAGAATCTCGTTGAGGTTGCCGCCCGTCTGGCGCTGCAACATCACCGTCGAAGTAAAAAACCGGAAATCCAGCAGCGGCACGCGCGTGGTGAGATTATCCAGCGCCGCGCCCAGCGGCGCGCCCAGATTGATTTCATTGAAGACCGTGCGCATCTCCGTCGACAGCGGTTCCGGGACGTGCTCGCCCACCATCGAAAGGCTGATCATGAAGGCATGCCCGGCGCGCACCGAGCGGGCCATGAAGTCCAGCGCCTCGGGGAACTGCTCTTCCAGTGCGGCCAGCCGCTTGGTCCGCTTGAACCGCACATATACGTAGGGCAGCGATGCGGCGGCCCCCGCCAGCGTCAGGCAGGTCAGAACCTCGTTGATGATAAAAGGAAACCGCAGCCCAATGAGAAACCCGGGCACCGCCGCCCCTACCGTCGCCATGAACAGCGTGGAGGGCGTCCAGGTCAGCCCCGCTTGCTTGATCGAGGTGTGCAGGTGTTCGGCGACGTTCAGCGACCGCAGCATCTTGGCGAAGCCGGAAATCTCCGGTGCAATGTCCTTCAGCAGCTTGGTCACCGGCATCGGGCGGTTGCCCACCACGGTTTGGAGCATGTCCTTCACGACCTTCTGCCGGTGCTGTTGGCGGTACAGAAAGCCGAATACCGCGATCGCCAGGATCAGCGCGAAGACCAGAAGAAAAAGGCCTGCCAGCATGAACGGCATATCTAATTGATCTCCACCACGGTCTGGAACAACGAGGTCGGTAACTGGATACCGCACGCCTTGATCCGCTCGTACGCGCGCGGGCGGATGCCGGTGGCGCGGAAGCGTCCCGTCACGCGGCCGTCTTCGGTCACGCCCGTCTTGTCGAACAGAAAAATGTCCTGCAATGTGATGGTGTCCACTTCCATGCCGGTCACCTCCGTCACGTGCGTCACCCGGCGGGTCCCATCGCTGAAGCGCGAAACCTGCACGATCAGGTCCAGCGCGGCGGATATCTGCTGGCGGATGGCGCGCACGCCCATATTGGCGTTGCCCATGCCCACCATCACCTCCAGGCGCGACATGGCGTCCCGCGGATTGTTGCAGTGTACCGTGGTCAGCGAGCCGTCGTGGCCCGTGTTCATGGCCTGCAACATGTCCAGCGCTTCCTCGCCGCGGACCTCGCCCACGATGATGCGGTCGGGACGC
>OCTA010000799.1_pt1 | contig 29185 bp, 30 predicted proteins | sample 1538991 | NCBI WGS metagenome assembly OCTA01 (sample SAMEA3539302, study PRJEB22396) | soil metagenome | biome: tundra; feature: field; material: soil | place: USA | collected 2010-05 | depth 0.15 m | reverse complement strand
CACTGTCCTCCAAACTCACCTGCGACGACAGATGCCCACTACCGGCCGGATACGATGCATCACCACGGTCAAGGTCCAACCCACGCAGCTCCTGCAAGTCCCCGTTGCCGTTTTCCGGACCGTTTCGCCGGGGGCCCGACATTTCGATATTCCCAGTTTGATCTGGCCTTTGAACTCCCGGCTGTACCTTCGCGAGGTGGGTTCGGTGCATCTCCTCGAATGCATCCCGGGCTGACTTTTCTGCCTGCTTTCTCTCATCCTCTGAAAGCGGCGAGAAGAGGATGTCCAGCCACGCGCTGAATGCCTCGTCCTTTGCATCCTGAGAGAATTCGCCGAAGATTCTTCCCTTCCACAAGTCCGGGGCAATTTCCTCAAATCTCGCAAGGCGATCAGCCGGTTGCGCCGCTTTTCGAACGTAGTCAAGGACAACCTTGTCCTTGGGTGACCATGACGTTGCAAGTTGCTCCAGCAACCACTGAAAAAATTCATTTGTTGTCTTGGGCGACTCTCTCAGACTCTGGCATTCATTTGGCACAGCGATGCGTATGCCAAGTCTATCCCAATGGCGACGCTCGGCTTCGCTGACCTCCGCCAACTGAATAGCGAGACCAAGAGGCTGTGCCTCATGCATCTCATTGCTGATCTGCCGATACACATTGTGAAAGTTCGGGTCGCTCATGCCGAATCCAAGGATGAGCAATGGATTCTGAGCCATTACCTGGCGCACCCGGGCGAGGACAACCGGTCTCTTTCGTTGCACGTCCTCGTACTCAGAGCGCGTAATTACCCAGGAGTCCGGAGCACAACGATGACCGTGGAAATAGATAAGGTCGATTGAGCGCTGCTTTGAGTCTGCACTTCCTGAGAGGTTGGCATCGTCGATTACTCGATTTCTTCGTCCCCTAGAAAACTCTACCTTGTCGAGGAGGGTGTCCAAGCAATTTGTTGTTATGATGGCTTCAGGATCGTACTCGCCGAGTGCGCAGTGTGCCTCGCCTGGATCAAGGGTATCGTCGGATAGTGAATTGAACAGAAGATTGCGTAACTCTGACTTTCCAAAGGACGCCTCGTACATCTCCGCCATCGTCGGTGGATCGTACTTTCCGCTCTCGATGCGGAGATGGGTGGCCATCTTCTTGATAAGGTCGTTCCAAAGCGGCACATCCTTCGGGTTGACATACCCTTGGCCATTCTTGTATTTGGCACAGCGACTCAAACCGGCTCCTACTAGAAGAACTGGCCGTCGGTTCTCGGCGGCGATCAGCCACTCGACGATCAGTCTTGCATTTTCCTCGTCGAACCACTTCTCACTCAGGAGATTCGTTCGGAGTTCGATTATCTGCTTCTCCATGCGCAATCATCCTTATCTGTCCTGGCGATGGCAACGTCCCGTCCCCTCACAGCGTCCAGAAGACTCTTGGGCCTATTGTCGCACGAATTCCAAACAATTTCCTTGGCAGGTAGGAGGTTCAGTGCGACCAGGAAATTCTGGTCCGAAAGGAGTGAATCATCCGATGAATTCATGAAATTCGGTATGTCGTCCAGCGGGTGCGAAACCCGTCCGGCGAAGGGGTAACCGCCCCAACCGGTAGCGAGCCTTGCGACGGGCGCGGCAACGCGGCCGGCGATGCGTAGGCGCGCGAGCGTGCGGGCCGAGGGACAGCGGCCACGAAACCTATGACCATTCCGGATGCCCAGGGTGCTGAATCACCTGAAGGCAACAGCGGTCTTCCCGCAAGAGAAGTAGGCGAGGGAAGGCTGCATCCGGCGGGGTGTACGACCTTGGCACGCAGGAAAAGGACGGCCCAGGAACCTGGGAGGCCCGCGTTTCTCCTCGGAAGGAAGCGGCAACACGGGGAGCCGGACAGGAATCTCCGACGTGCAACCCGTCTGCGGACGCACGAGCTGCCGGCCGAAGGGCAAAGAAGAAGTGTCCGTATCGAGGTAGGCGAGCGGCAAGGGGAGACCGGAGCTGCTCGCCGAAGGAAACGAGGGAGTCGGAGGGCCTCCTGCTGGGTTTGCGCGCCGCTGCTGCGCTTGAACACGCGGAGACCGATTCTCTTCTTTGCCACGCCATCCGCCTCCAAGACATCGCCGATCTCGAGGCTGGCCAACTCGTGTTCGCGGAGCCCGGTGGCCAGCGCCATCGAGTAGAGGACGTGATCGCGGTAGCCGTCCCGCCGCTCGCCTGTGACCTTTAGGAGCTGACGTTGCTCATGATCGGTTAACTGCGCGCTCGCTGGGGTCAATCCCTCCGCCTACCTGCGCGAAGCGATTGCCAAGCTGGCTGGAGACTGGCCGAGCGCCAGGCTTGCAGAGCTGATGCCCGCCTGGGCCGCTGCCCAAAAGAAAGCCGAGGACCCGCAGGCTCAGCAAAGCGCTGTCGGCTGAGCCATCGTCTCGGATCTTCGTCGCGCAATCCATCGTGTCCCCGCAATACGGGCCTCTGCGGAGCCCGCCCGCGAGATGGTCAGGACCGGACGCTTACGGTGCAACGCCTTGTTCGGCGGCCGGCTGGTCAGCCTGGTCGCTGAGTTGAATCGACATGCAAAGGCTTGATGGCAATGATGTGGCTACCAGGGCGCTAGAAGAAGCTCAAGTTGCTGATGCAAAGAGTGAAGCTGTTCGTCGGGGTCGTGGGCGAGAAGTTCCACTGCAGATCCCGAATAATCGAGGTGTCAAATTTGGGGAAGACAGTGCCCCATCCTTTCTGGCTCATCTGGACGAAGGGGATAGATACAGCAATCGGGCCACTTGTGCTTACCACTGGCCCGCACGTCCAGGAACCAACCTTGCTCGTGCAGGAGATCCCTGATGTCGTGCTCTGGAGATCGATACCGTAAAAATCGTCACAGCCGGCAGCAGTGCCCGTCTCGACACACGTTCCACCGTTAGTATCCGATGCTCTCCCTATGTCCTTCGTATTCACGGAAAACCTGAGAGAATTCCCGTTGACCGCACCCTCGATGGAAAAACTGATTCCTTTGTAAATTGAAGCGTCATAGGTGCACACATTCGTTCCGTCGGAGTTGAGATTGACCGCGAGCCCAGCGCCCCAGCTCGTGAATCCGAATCCAGATGTACAAACCTTTCCAACGGAAGCCGCCACGGCGAAAGGGGCAGGAGTCTGAGTCCCGGTGCCGTCGTTGAACGCAGCCCATGTGCCCGATCTGCCATCCTGGGTAATGATCGCGTTGTCTCCATCGGCCATGTTGTCGATAAGGGGATAGCTCCCGGATGCCCGCGTTGGTTGACAGAGGGAGTTTCCTCCGGCGCCGGACGTGCCGCCTGCTTGAGTTCCGGAGGGCCCGCCGGTACTGGTGACACCACCTGTCCCCGTTGCGCAGTCGGGATCTGCGGCACACTGTGGCTGGCACACGCCATCCGCGATACACAGAATTCCCTGATTCGATCCCGGGTTCGTACTCCCCCCGCAAGCGAAAAGCAGGGCCGGGCAAGCAGATATGATGACTAGTAGTGGATGGGAGGCGGGGCGTTTCATATTGACGGCCTTTCGAAGTTCCGAGGTTCGCGCGTGGGAACGCAGGGTCCCAGGCTGGCGGAACCCGCTGGGCATTATGCGTTGCCGCCCGCAGCAAGATCAAGCACGGTCTCGATTGGTACCGCCCTGCCGGCACCATGGCAGCTTCTCTACTGCCCCAGGATCAATAGCTATCGCCCGACAATAGCCTCCCTGGGTGGTCCGCCGGAGTCTAGTCGTTTCAAACGCCATTTTTCCTTCACCGAATCGCGTTCCCAGATTCCCAACAGGCAGCGTCATGGCGACCTAGGCACCTGATATTCCCCTAGCCATCCTCATTCCTGCGGCTCTTGCACGTCCCCGAGTGCACGGCTGGCCGCTCTTGGATAACAGTCAGAGAAAAGCCTATCGCGCGCCAGGCAAGCCAAGGCAAGCACCGCCGCTGGCCCTGCGAGCTTCTCTGGCACTCGCGGAGTGTCTTGAAGTCTATGGTGGGGAAGCCGGTCGTTTGCGACTGCTTCAGGATACGTGATGTTGATGAGTGGCCGAGTGGCGTCGTGGTTTGCCACCGTGTAGGCGCCCGCCGTATCTAGGCCATGAAGGTTGGTTGGAACGATCCCGACTGCCTGCATGTCATTCACGATGTCCGAATAGAGGGAGGGATCAACGTAGTAGGAGAGGTCCGCAATCGCTGCGAGGACCAAAGACTCCCGTCGAGGTTCGAGGGTAACCGCTGGGCGTGATCCGATTTGGTGGACAGGTTGTTTACGCTGCCGCCGACCATCGACGAACAGACATCTCATACTCCATCGGACTCGTGTAGCCCAGCACCGAGTGGCTTCGCTTCGAATTGTAGAAGCAGGCGAGCTACCCGAGCACCACCCCTCCATGATGCCTACAGCTGGGCTAGTTCACCGGGAAGTACAAGGCTCTGACTCCGTTATAATAGGGGCTACCGTAGGTCACACCTATCAAGTAGTTTCCAACCCAGCCATGCTGCCAGTACGCCATGTCCCCAAGGTCCAAGGTCGTTGACGGAGCTGGAGGGGGCACGGTCGAAGACGCCTCCACTACGGGCGCGATTGGGTTCGCCAATGAATAAGCAGAAACTGTCGCATTGCTGCCGCTGGTGCCAAAGGAAAAGAGCTTGCCATTTCTCGCCAGGATAACTGAAGGAGGGGTGGCCGCCACGGTTCCTGCGTTGGTTGGGGCTGCCGGGTTGGAAACATCTATGACCTTCATATGAAAAACACCACTCCCATAAACGGAAGCATACATGTAAACGTATGACCCTATCTTGACCGAGTAGCGGGCTTCCTCCGCCCCTGTCGACACGGACCCCACTTGAGCCACTGCTAACAAGTTGGCCAAATCATAAATTCTGAGTGTCTTATTTTCCACACAGGGCAGATACAACAGAGTCCCATCGATAGTCATGCCGGCGGGGCCGCTGTTTACCATATTCGGAACTGACCACGAGCTAGATATTGCGGGCGCATCCGGGTTGCTTATGTTGATTACATAGATCAGGTTGCGGCTGTAGTCGTGCACGAGCAGATACCCCGAATAGATGATCGAAAGACTAGCGACCAGTGAAGACCCTGTTTGAAGTGTCAGGGAGCCGCGAACAATCGGGCTTGCCGGGTTGCTGACATCTACGCCGAATACGTACGTGGCAGCGCCATATCCACCTGACGACGATCTCACGCACCACACGATGTTGTTATGAATCGCGTGAGCTTCGACGCGCACGTCAGTAAAGCCATGGTTGACGGATCCGAGTACTGTCGGAGCCAATGGATTGCTGACGTCCAATACTTTGAACCAAGTCTTGTCTGCAGCTGCTGTCATCCATTGTGTTGTTATGTAGACATTGGTGCCGTCAACCACCGAACTATTTGCCCCCAAGTAAACATCCGTTGCTGCGGTGGGGAGTGGAGTGCAGGTGCCGGCGTTGTTCCAGTAGCCCGCCGCGCAGGCCATCAAGCAGGAGTTTGCCGCCGGGCTGGTGTTCCCCACACACGTCAGCGTGCCGTGCGGATCCGTCGGGCACGCCGCACAGTCGCTGCCACAGTGGGCCAAGGTCGTGCAGGCCACGCAGGTCCCAGCGTTGTCCCAGTTGCCCGCCGCGCAGACACTCACCGTCACCGTGTACGCCTTGGTGCTCGTGTCAGCGGCGGTCACCAGGTAGGTCACCGGGCTCGAGAAGCTCTGCGCCACGCCGCTCGCCGGGGTCACGCTCACGCCGGTGATGGCGATGGTCGGTGTGAGGCTGGTGACGTCCGTGCCAAACGGCAATTTGACCAGGATGCTCGTCCCGGCGATGGTGCCGGCCACGCCGAGAATCGTGAACTGCGTGATGTCCTTCGCGCTGCTCGGCGCGACACTCACCGTCACCGTGTACGTCTTGGTGCTCATGTCAGCGGCGGTCACCATGTAGGTCACCGAGCTCGTGAAGCTCTGCGCCACGCCGCTCGCCGGGGTCACGCTCACGCCGGTGATGGCGATGGTCGGTGTGAGGCTGGTGACGTCCGTGCCAAACGGCAATTTGACCAGGATGCTCGTCCCGGCGATGGTGCCGGCCACGCCGAGAATCGTGAACTGCGTGATGTCCTTCGCGCTACTCGTCGCGACCGTTCCACCCGTCGCGACCGTTCCGCCCGTTGCGACCGTTCCGCCCGTCGCCACCGTCCCGCCTGTCGCCGCCGTCCCGCCTGTCGCCACCGTCCCGCCTGTCGTCGTCACGCCACCTGTCGCCGCGCCGCCGCTGCCACCACTTCCGCCACGTCCACTGTTGCCTCCCGATCCGCCAGTACCACCGCCGGTTCCTCCTGCGGCCAGTGGCACGTCAGGGCTGGAGTCCGATGCACCGTCGTTGAAGTTGGTGTCGGTGTCGGTGTCGGTTCTCGTGCCGGTATCCACGAGGGCGCCGTCTATGTTGCTACCAATATCGATCGGGCCACTGCTCTCCGTTGAAATGTCTCCCCCTGCCTCGGTTGCCTTGCTGTCGACTCGCGTGTCTGACGTGACGACCGCCCCATCGATGCCGCTGTCGGAAACCAGCGTGCTCACGCGCCAGCAACGGTTGTCGGCCGGCCGGCAGACGTAGCCGGTTGGGCAGCCTAGGTTGCACGACAGCTTTCCGTTCTTCGGACTTGGATTGAAGCCGCAGTTCGAAACCATCGCGACGATGATGAGACCGGCAGCGAAAACTAGGCCACGCATCAGAATGCCCCTCTGGCTGAAAGTCCCGCAAGGCCGGGTCCGAACATCGGCGCGACGCTGGTTGTCGTCCTGTCACCGGCGGAAGAAGTCCATCCCAGGTAGTAGAGGATCGAGCCGGTGACGAGCGCTCCGGCGCCCACGCTGTAGAATACCCACTGCATGGTTTCGGCGTTCTTGCCAGCCTGGAAGTCGGAGTCGGGTGCGTCCGATTTCGAGACTTTGTCCGAGAGCGTGACGGCGCGGCTGTAGAAATAGGCGGCCGTGGCGATCGAGGCCAGGCCGGCCACACCGCAGACGATGCCGGCGGCACGCAGACCATGACCCGATGAGGTTGGTTCGGCGGCTGGGCTGGACCGGGCTGGCTCGGCAACGGTGACTTCGGGAACCACCACCGGCGCGGAGATCGGCGCGGGCGTAGCCGGCTCCGCGACCGTGGGCGATGCGGGCGGTGGTGGGGACGGGGCGAGTTCGAGTGTGGTTTGAGGCGGTGCTGAAGATGCGTCCTGCGGCGTTGCCGGTGGCAGCGCAGCCTCGGGTGTTGGCCTCGGGGACGGCTCCGAGATCGGGGGCAGTGCCGGGACCGCGTCCGCCGGTGGTGGCGGCTCGTTCGGCCTGCCCGCCGAGGACGGCGAGGTGGGTTGTCGGCGCGCAGTACTCTTGATCTCTTTTTCGAGCGCCTGGATGCGCTTGTCGATCTCGTCTCGTTTGGGACTCTCGGGGTTCTCGATGATGTAGTTCTTGTAGAGATCCAAGGCGCGCTGCAGGTCGCCCTTGCGACGATGGGCCTGGGCCAGGTTGAAAAGCAGCGTCGGGTCGCTGTGCAGCCGGTAGGCCTCCTCGAACTCCGCGATGGCCTCATCCCATTTGCCAAGGTCGAAGTGCTGCTTGCCCTTCTGGTAGTGCTGGCGCGCCTGCGCCGTCGCATCGTCGGCGGCACGCGCTGGCGACGGTAGGCAAATCAGGCCGACCGCGATGGCAAGTAGAACGACCGCAACGTGATTCCCAATATCAGCAGCACAGCGCATCGAGTCCCATCCTCCCTTGAGAAGCCCCGACCGATTGTAACCCAAGACGCTAGGGCGTTGTTACCCGATTCACAGCTGCCGCGACACCGAGAGACCTTGGTGTTGCCACGCCCAAGCTCAAGCGGCCGGCTGCCGGCAAGACCGGCACCGTCGACGAGGCTCGCGACGCCTGGTTCGTCATCGAGGAGGTCTTTATCGACGGCACCGCGCCGACGGACATCAGATGCCGCTGGGCGGGCACGACGGGCAGTAGGCAGCGCGACTGCCGCCACCGGGCCCGCTTACCGATCCAGGGGCGCGGGTTCATTCTCACGAGTCGCCATTCCATTGTTGCGCCCGACCTCCAACCGAACGAGAGGGATTCTTCGTGAGTTTGGTGAGTTGACGCTGTCAGACACAGCCCCACCCAAGAAATTTTTCCGCCGCCGACACAGGCCCGGCACGCGCGACCCAGGTTCGTGGGCACCGCCGGTTTCTGCAGGGTTATAGCTAACTCGAACTTGACCAATCCGGTGTGGCTTAACGCGCCAATCGGACCTGAAATGATCTTGTCCCCAACGCGAACCGGCGTAACATCCTGCCCGGCGCAGAAATGGCAGTGGAAGTCGGCCAGCTCTTTGGAAACTACCGCATGGTTCGGCTGCTTGGCGAGGGCGGCTTTGGAGAGGTGTATCTTGTCGAGAATCCGCTCATCCACCGCCGCGCCGCCGTCAAGGTTCTGCACACCGAGCTGGCAAGGGATGCGGTGCTGGAGAACACGGACTCTTCATCACCCTTGGCACGTTTACACCACCAGCCGTCGCGTTCGCGAAATCAAGGACGAACCTGCGGCTTGTCGACGGCAGCCAGTTGGTCGACATGATCTTCCAGCACTATGAGCAGTTCGATTCCCGATACAAGGCCATGCTGCCACTTCGTCGGGTGTACGTGCCGGAGAGCATCGACGAGGGCGACGAGTAGATGGTGCGGTAGCCCCTGTCGTGCTGCGCACCACGGACTCGCGGTGGTACCAGCTACTATTCGTATACGGGACCAGGAAGCTCGCCTGCCAAAGAGGGCTCAAGAATTGAAATGTTGAGGCCGCGCCGCCAGGCTTTATCGTCGGCGCTGACCGCCTCGGCAAACATCTTACCCATCGCGGAGAATTTTGTCACAAACTCGCCGCCGGAATTCCACGTCGACCGCAGATCATTGTACAGCGCGCGATCATAGATCACAGTCTCAAAGACCATCTGATCGCGGTAGTCCCGCACAAGAATGATCAGTTCGAGCATGACATCTCCCAGCGCTGTGACTCTCAAAACGTCCACGTCGCGAAGCTCGGCGAGCATGTGAGAAACCGCCAAGAATCTATCATTTCGCAGCCTTGATAGAACGCGTGCCGCTATCGAGCGATCGACACCGGCAAGCGCGAAGTCACTAAGAAGCCCCCCAACGGGGTACTCCCCGAGCCCTGCCTTGGACTTCACCTGTTGAAGCATTCTGAAACCCAGGGAATACGGAATCGTAACCTGGCTCTCAACCATGAAGATGTTCGGTATCAGTTTCTTCGGATCGACGCTGGTGAGATCGTCTTTGAGCAGCGCTCGTATCGCGCGAGAGAGCGGGAGACGTGCGTTCTTGTGCTTGTTTTGCTCCGCCACCAACTTGTCCATGAACTTCGGTGATGCGCGAAAGATCGCTGCTATCGCCCTCAGGCTATCTCGAAGATTGCCTTCACCAATGGCATCAACGAGGCGAAAAGTCTCGCTTCCTAGTTCGGCTTCATATTGCAAGGTGTCCATCAAGACCGAAACGCGCTCGCGCGCTACGAGTTGTTCTGGCGCCTCAGCCTTTTGGTCCTGACTGATGGCCCTGGCGACGCGCTCAAACCGTTTTTGAAGTACCCTCGCAAGAGGCGCGCGCTGGATACTAAACTGTTCTGCAACCGAGGCCAACGAGTGCTCGCGAATTCGGTGAGACAACAATGCCTCAGTACGAAGTACGAGCACTGTCAGGGCGCAGGTTCCCTGTTGCAACGTCTCGCAGAGCTTGTAAAGAAACTCCTGGAAGCCGAGGCCGAGCTGGTCGGAGTTGTCAAGGACGACCACCACTGGCAGCCGACAGTGAACGGTGAGCCATCGGATGACGCGCACAAGATGGTCCTGCGGATCCCTGCGACTCAGGTCCCACACGAACTTGCGAGCCTCTTCTATATACGCCGCATCTGAATCATCCGAGTCTGGAAACCGGGCCTTCTGAAACTTGCGTACTTCTTGATTGTAGATGTCTCGGAGGTGATCCCATGCGTCGGGATCATATCTGCCGCTCAAGAGGTCTGTAGATTCTGAGACCTTCGATTGGATCTTGCTGCAAAGCAGGACCAGCATCTGGTTCAAGCTCTCAATCTCGAATGCCCGGTCTTGGAACGGCAGAAGGTCCACCTTCACCCATACCGCCTCTTGCAGTTTCCCTGCCTTCCTCAAGGTCATCTCGCAGTGGCGAAGAAATGAACTCTTTCCTGTGCCGATGGCACCATGCAGGATCACTGTGCGTCCAGCGATGACATTCGGTAGCGCAGGCTGGCCGACCAGGTCATTACCGAACTCGGAGGCACCCTTTTCACCGACAGGAGCCAGCGCGGCGACCTGACTGGAAATGAGTGCATCCAGTGAAGAGGCGGTGCGGCTATTTCCTTTCACTGGTATGTAGCACTCGTCGAAATCAAGCTCGCTGGTCAAATCGATTACGTAGTGCCGAAGCATCTGGTCAAGCAGGTGCGAGTACTCTTGCTCTTCGACAGACGGCTCGCGCCGATACGGAAAGACATCACGGAGTCGCTTCGCGAAGGTCGGCGCGACGATCTCGCGACCCAGCAGCGACTTTTCGCAGCGACCCTCTTCAATGCCCGATCGCGAAGCAACGTCCTCGAATTGATTCAGGTTGGCCAATATGGTCGGCACGCCTGGGAACACAAGAACGCGAGCTTCGGGAAGAGAGCGGTAGGGGTGTGCAGGCTTGAAGAATATCCATTCAAGGCCATTGGTCGCGCACGCGTAGAGAGCCCCTGTGAACTGTGCGTAACGAAGACACTGCTCCAATGCCTCCCGGAGATCAAGCGATCCAGTAGCGTGCAGCTTCCGGTAGTTCGTCGTAGTCTGCCGAGACAGCGCATCGGGTACTTGAAAGCTCCTGCCGGAGCGCTTTGCCTCGATCACCATCGCAGGGCGTGCGTCGATGAGCAGCAGGTAGTCGATGTAGCCTCGTGCATCTGACCAACCGGCATATGGCTCGCGCCTGACCTCTCCGTGGGTCCATCCCAGAAATCGAAGGAGGGGATCGATGAGTCGAGCACGGGTGTCTGCCTCCGACAGTTCGTCCGGTCGGACGGCTTGGATCGCCTGAAGTTGAGCGACTAGATCGGCTGCATCTTCCCTTGGAATCGGCATCGTTCTCCCTTCCCTGTCATCATCGCACAACTCGACGGGAAACGTGTTTGCTGTGAGCGGCGAGCGAAGTCATCGGTCGACTGTCGTGACGGCGTACCCGAAAACCAGCCCTTTCTAGCGCTGAAGGCAATGCTCGATGCCCGGCATGCGGACGCGTAAGCGAAACAAGCGGGGTCCTGCGGTAGCCGGAGGGTCTCTGGCACATCGCGCGCTGGCCGCATCGAACCTGCCGTCGGGCTGGCGAAGCGCTGGGGTTAGGGAAGGCGCAACTTGTAGGCGGAATCTACCCAAACCGCCCTCATCGAGCGGAGCGCCGCGCCTCTGGCAGCCATCGAGACGAGCTTCGCGGTCGATTCGACCGGCTTCGGGACCTGCGTCTATCACCGCTGGTACGACGAGAAGTACGGCAAGCCGATGAAAAAGGCCGCGTGGCTCAAGGCCCACGCGATGGTCGGAACATCGACCGGTGTCATCACATCCATCAAGGTCACGGCCAGCGACGGCGCGGACTGCCCGCAACTTCCCGAGCTTGTCGAAGCGACCAAGCAGCACTTCGCGATGGCCGAGGTTTCGGCCGACAAGGCGTACCTGTCCAACGAGAACCTGACCGCCATCGAGGCCACCGGCGCCGCGCCCTTCATCCCATTCAAGCTGAACAGCCAGCAAGACGGCTCGTCCGCGTGGCGCAAGATGCACGCGGTCTTCATCCTCCAGCAGGACGAGTTCCTCGCCGCCTACGCCAAGCGGAACAACGTCGAGTCCACCTTCTCGTCGGTCAAGCGGAAGTTTGGCGGCGCGGTGAAGTCCAAGACCTTCACGGCCCAGGTGAACGAAATTCTCTGCAAGGTGCTCTGCTACAACTTGGGTTGCCTCGCGCTAGCGATGCAACAGCTTGGGATCGAGCCCAGCTTTCTCGGGAAGGTGACCGCGTGCACGGACCCCGGCTTACCGACGATGAACAAGAGCACACCATGAAGGCGCTGCACTTTCTCCGCACGCGCCTTGGGACCTGGGAGCTACTGGTCAAGGCGCTTGGCTTCCAGCGGAGCACGCTACGGAACGTGAAGAAGGGATCCAAGCGCGTCTCGGTCAACATGGCCTACCGGGCGTCACGGTTCGCGGGCGTGCCGTTCGATGATGTGGTGACGGGAAAGTACCCGATCAAGGGGATGTGCCCGCACTGCGGGCGGGGGCCTGATCGGGAGATCTAATGGTCCCAATCCGGGACGCCGTCAATTCTAGGAAAGCCTGGAGTCACATCTTCTTTGCGAACTTTCCAATCGGATTCCGCTTTCCTGTCGTCCATCTCGACTACCTTGATCGCGTGCTCGCTAACGCCATTGATCCTTTCCCAGCGCAAATACTCTTTCCATGTACCGTTTGGAGCGGCGAGTTCCAAGACATAGTTTTTCCCGGTGCTTGGGTTTGCGTCTATTCCGCAAGTCTCGGTGAGTATCATAGGCTTCGCTGGAGTTACGTCGGCGAAATCAATAACTGTTTTGAATCTTGATGATGCCCATTCTCCAGGCGATATGGCGCCCTTGTATCCAGTCATCTTCTTGACGTTTTCAACATCGATCACTCTTAGCTGCACCAGCTTTAGCGCGTATCGACCTTCTACGCGCAGCTTGGGAATAATCAGCGATGGTTGGTTCTGATCTGTCAGGTCTACATACGCGAAACTATCCCCTCCGGTCATATTCGAAATCGTGTCATTCGCGTCAGACAGGAGTTGCTTGAATGAATCGTTCAACTCCTTTTGTGTCTGATCAGCTTTTCTTTGGGCATCCTTAGATTTGTCGTCGCTGATCTTGAGTGAACGAAATTCCAAGATCGCGAGCGCACCAAGAAGGGCTAGATATAGAGCCTTCTGCCTCGATGTAAGCTTCCTCTCCATCAGAGCGACACCAGACGCCACCAAGGTGATTGCGATGACGAATGTTCCGATCCATGGAGCTTTCCACCATCCGACGATGGAGTCCCATCTATAGGCAATCCAGAAGATACCCGCCGGGATTGCCAGCGTGAGGACCGCCGGAATCCACCTGGCGAAGCGATTGTCCAGGATCCGCTTGATGTCCACGGATGGATCCTACTGCGATGTGCCCCAGGCAGGTAGGAGGTTCAAGCCCGCATCTCGTTCCAGCCGATGAACGTCCATTTGTCCGACACTGCACCTCATGCGTCTACTACATCCCCAATACCGGAAGAAGACAAGCCTGTTTGGAGCGGGCCGATGGCCATATTCCGTTGCGGGCCATCCCGCACCCTGAAATTCCCGCCCCATTCGCGGGTATAAGGATATTGAGAGGCAGCTTCTCTGCCCTCCACGGTGCCCTCGCACCGTAGTCACCGGCGTCTGTTTTCTCGACGCTGATAACCCACGCGCCCGCTGGCGCTTTTGTGCGCCACGCGGGTCAAGGGGACCTCCGTGTGCGCACGCTCATGGAGGTAGTCATGACCCTGGAATCAATCCGTTCGTCATTCGATCAGAAAGTTCGCCGAGGCATGTTCCGTCCTATCACTCGCCGTTTGCATGCCGACATGGCCGAGGACAGGTCGCAAGAAGCATTGGCCCTCGTGTACGAGCAGTACCGTCGTCATGCCGAGCAAGGGCACATTCTCGACGACGCTCTGCTTGTCCACGCCGCTCGCCTTCGTGCCGAGGTCTTGAGCCGCACGGTTGTCGGGTGTATCCGGCCGGTAGTGGGCATCTGTCGTCGCAGGTGAGTTTGGAGGACAGTGGCGTGCGAGGTAACCGATGGGAGAGAAGAAAGCCGAGAGCCATGGCACTGACGTGAACTGGGAGCCGCCGCGTGGGCGACGGTGGCGCAAGGAGGATGCTCGCGCTGGACTGGCAGCGGCGCGCTCAAGCGGAAAGCGGCTGAGTAGATTTGCCCGAGAGCATGGGTTTCATGTGAGCCGCTTGTACTGGTGGATGAAGGCGCTCAAGGAGCAGCCGGCAAAGGCAGCAGCGTTCCTTCCGGTTCAGGTGGTCGAGAAGCGGGCACCTTCTGCGAGCCGGGAAGGTAGCGTCACACGAGGTGCGCCTGCGCTGCCGACGGTCGAGGTCGTGTTGGGCAGCCAGCGGGTCGTACGCGTGGGGCGCGGATTCGACCCAGCACTACTTCGTGCGGTGATAGTTGCTCTGGAGACCGAGGCATGTTGACGCTGCCACCTTCGGTGAAGATCCACATCGCGGTTGAACCATGCGATATGCGGAAGCAATTCGACGGCCTAGTTGTTCTGGTCGAGCAGGTGTTGCGCCAGGAGGCGCGCAGCGGGCATCTGTTCGTCTTCCTCAACAAGCGTGCGACGCACGTTCGCGTAATCTTCTGGGACCGCAACGGCTATTGCCTGGTGTCGAAACGTCTGGAACGCGGGACTTTCCGCGTTCCGTGGGACGCACAAGAAACCAGCGAGCGGACCCACGTGGAGGTCGAGGCGGCAGAGCTGGCGCTGATTCTGGAAGGGATCGATCTGCGCGGGGCGAAGCGCAGGGCAAGGTGGACACCGACAGAGACAGCGTCGTCAACAATATCGACGGTGGTGTGAGGAATTTTGTTGCTCTGGAAAATCAGTTCGTGTACTTGGCAAATGCGTGACCGACACGACGACGCCACCGCAAGAAGTGCAGGACTTGTCGGACGTGCGCGCAATGCTGTCGAAGCTATTGGCCGACGGTCGTGGCGACGAAATGGTGGCGATGGTGGTGGGGCTGATGGAGAAGCTGCTCACCAAGAACTCGCAGCTCGAATGGCGACTGCAGGTGGCATTGCGACAGCTGTACCGCAAACGCTCGGAGAAGGTGTCACCCGAGCAATTGGCGCTGTTCCTTTCCCAACTCGAAGATGGCGAGGCTGCCAAGGCCAACGTCGAGGTCACACCACCAGCGACAACTGAACACAACTCTGGTTCTTCTGGCGACAAAGCGAAGTCCAAGACCAAGCTGCGCCCGACGCGCAAACCGCTTTCTTCGGATCTGCCGCGCGAGGTGCGAACGGTCGAGCCGAGCCCCGAGGACATGCGCTGCGAGAACTGCGGCGGTCAGAAGTCGAAGATGGGCGTCGAAGTGCGCGAGATGCTGGAATTCGTGCCCGCGAAGCTGGTCGTCATCGAGGAGCGTCTGATCAAGTGCGTGTGCAAGAAGTGCGCGGAAGGCGTGGTCATGGGCAAGGCGACGCCCAAGCCCATTGAAGGTGCGCGGCCTGGACCGGGATTGCTGGCCAAGTTGCTGGTGGACAAGTACGACGACTCGACACCGCTTTATCGCCAGGCCAAGGAGTGGCGGCGCCTGGGCGCCGAGCTTTCGACCTCGACGATGGGTGACTGGGTGGCAGGCGGCATCGACCTTCTGGAACCACTGTGGAAATTCGCCAGAGGCAACACGCTGACACGCGTGCTGGTCAGCCTCGACGACACGCACCTGCCGGTACTGGACCGCGACCACCCAGCCGGCATCAAGAAGGGCCACCTCTGGGCCTTCCTCGGCGATTTCGACCAGGTCATGTTTTACGAATACACGCCCACGTGGGAGGGCGAAGGGCCGCGCAAGATCCTGGCCGGCTTCAAAGGCAAATTCGTGCAGGCCGACGGATACGCGGGCATCGACAAATACTTCGAGAGCCCCAATGCTCCCACGCGGGTGGGCTGTCTCGGTCACTGCCGACGGAAATTCGTTGCGGCGCTGGATGCCAAGGATATGCGTGCAGCGGTGCCGATCTCGCTGTTTGCGCAGTTGTATGCCATTGAGGCCCAAGCGCGCGAGGACAAGATCGGCCCTGACGAATTGCTGGCCCGGCGGCAAGCCTTGTCGCGCCCGCTGATGGATCGACTCGGCGAAGTGGTCGAAGGATTGCGTGGAAAGGCCGTGCCCAAGAGCCCGATGGGCAAGGCGATCACGTACGCGATCAACCAGTGGTCCACTCTGGTGGCATTTCTCACCGACGGCCGAATTCCCATCGACAACCTTCACGTCGAGAGGCAACACCGCGTGGTCGCGCTGGGCAGACGGAACTACCTGTTCTGCGGCTCCGATGAGGGCGCTCGCCGACACGCCATCATCAGCACGGTGCTGGGTAACTGTGCGCTCGCTGGCGTCAATTCCTTCGCGTACCTGCGCGACGTGATTGCCAAGCTGGCCGGCGACTGGCCGAGCGCCAGAATCGCCGAGCTGATGCCCGCTGCTTGGGCTGCCGCCCAAAAGAAAGCCGAGGACCCGCAGGCTCAGCAAACCGCTGTCGCCTGAGGCATCGTCGGGAATTTTCGTCGCGCCATCCATCGTGTCCCCTCGATACTGCCCTCTGCGGAGTCCGTCCGCGAGATGGCCAGGACCGGACGCTTACTGTCGGGTGTGATGGCCGAGCCAAGAAGTTCTGCGTGATGGATGTACGCAACTACATTGAGGGCAAGGTCGAGGTGCTACGGCTCGACAAGATTGTCCAAGACCACGACGAGGCCGACATGCTCGGGCTGGCCGAGGTCATGGCCAACAACCCGGTCAGGCGAATCGTTAGTGCCATCGACCTACAAGCCTGGTTGGCCGAGCTGCCCGAGGATGACAGAGCGCTCTTGTCCATGCGCATGGCCGGGCATGGGTGGGTCGAGATAGGGGCCGCGCTCTGCATCTCGGGCTCGTCAGCGTGGTCACGGTGTCGCAATCTCGGCAGGGAGCTTGCCGAGCGCGCGCACGTTGAGGTTCCTGGTGAAGGGAGCTGGGAACAGAACTGAACGAGTTGACGGAAGCGCTCGCGTTTCCGGGTTCAAGCTGGGGAAGACCTGGCTTGAATTTTAGCCCCAGAATTTTTCAGCCGCCGACATACCTGGCCCCCGGCATGCGGACGACCGTGGGCACCCCCAACAAAGGGGACCCAGATTCGGTAGCGAACTGGGCATGGCTTGTGCAAACTCAAAATCCACTTCTCCTCCGGGGGGTTGAGTATCTATTTGTATGATATCCTCGTAGTGCCTTCTGCGATTCCCCAATTCCGGGTAAGGTCTCATCACAAGAGACTTGATATTGCGGAAGGAAGAACCTTAACAACCGCGCGAAGCGACTGCCCCATTCTTGCAATCGTCCAAGAATCGAAGAACGCATCCCCCGCCGGTGCATCAACATAGTAGCAGTAGAGTGCCTGCAGCGTCTGGCGAACAACTGCAGTGGGGGTGTGATCGAATCGACGGACAATGTATTCAACCATTTCTTCCTTTGGTACTGCATTTCTGCTTACCTCCAAGAGCATTCCTATTAGCGTAACTAGGAATCTCTCGGTGTCAGGACTGTCGGCAATCGCTCGACCATCTAGGATGGCTACTACGTCATCCATCTGCTCCAGATAAGCGACGGCTATCCGGGACACTTCGTGGAAATACTGCCAGGATGACATCCTGGAACGGATGAACGACCAGTAACTCTTCATCCGGTCTACTTGTTTCGGATACTCTCCGCTAAAAGGGACACCGACGCTTTGCAGTGCTGCGAACACTCTCAGAGCCAAGACGGACCCGCCAAACGATCTTGCTAGATCATCCCCGTAATCTTTCGAAAACCGAATAAGCGTACAGCCTGCTATCGCATCTGCGCTCATTTCTTGATTTGCGAACAGTGATTCGGCAAGCCCATGAGCTATCACGACATGTCCCAGTTCGTGGGCCAAGAGAAACCGTTCAGAGGCTTTTGTAACCTCTCTCGCCCAGTTTTCATGTGGATCTGATAGCTCGAAGGGACTGGCCTCAATGCGGCGAATCGCCCATAGCCAACGGTTAGGCCATCGCCACTGATGAAGGAGTCGAGCGACATCCTTCGCGACGGAAGTGCTGGAGAGTGCTGGCTTGTTGGCGGGTCCGTGTCGCGGTTCGACACGAATATTCATTCCTGCTAGGGTGCGGACAACCGCATAGAGGAATTCCATCATTCCGCTGTAGAACTCTATGACAGAACCATTTCTGACTGTCTCGACAAGGGGTTGGTTGTCGCCAATTTCGCCAACGCAAACTGTGTCAGTTGCGACTATATGGCGCAAGGCGGCCGGCAAGCTCGGGGCTAACTCTGCATACAGCTGTTGTGCCCTGTCAGCCCCAGTGCCTGCAGGGCCATGGGGCGGAAACTTCTTTTTGCGTTCGGCGAGGTATTCGACCGCAGAGGTCACAAAGGCTCCGCATTCTTGACGTCAAAGACTAGGGACCCAGTTCGTTCAGGGCTATAGCCATCGGTCGAAGAACGGCCGGAAGTTGGCGACCCCTTTCCCGACGTCGCGCAGTCTGTTGGCACCCGTTGTCACGCCAAGCGCGCTTGTGAAGAACAAACAGGCGTTAGGGACTGCAAGGACCCAGTCGTACCACTGGGCCGAACTCTTCAAGAGCACGGACAAGAATGCCAGGAAGGTTGCGCAAATAATCGCAATCCATTTGGGTTGGATCTTGCTGGAAAACTGATTGATTGTATTGGTTACAAGAGTAATCACCAGCGTGACACCTGCAGTACTTGCGATGCTGCTCGCTGTGAACATCTCGTCCACGACTGGCTTGATTGTGCTGGGCATTGCTATACCTCCGTATGGTCGTTGGGGCGTCGGTCGTTGAAGTGCAAATCTCGGAAATGCACTTCCCGTTCAATCGTCTGAGACGCCGATTTCCTTGACAATTGCCACGCTCACTGAATTCACCTGACTCCGGGCGACAACAAGGTAAGCCCCTGCGGATAGCGCAGCGAAAAGCCAGCTTTCCGAATGGGCGCGAGATCATTTTGTCCCACCGAGTGCCTTGACTGCGCTGTAGATATTCGAATCAATAGTCACTCCTGCGAAAAATCCGGGTTTGATCCCCGACCAGGTGCTTCGCACCGGCACAGCACCATCCCCGGCGAAAGCGTCGCCAACCGAGTAACCACTCAGGACAATCTTTTCGTGAAGGCTGGCGCCGAGCGCCAGCGAGATTCCGCCAGTCGGGGTTAAGGACAATCCCACAATCGCGTCCACCGTAGGCGATTTGGGATTAACTGCAATAAACGGATTCGCGAAGTAGTTGTACCACCTCATTTCTTCGTAGTCGACGCCGCCAACCATCCATACACCGCCAATGTAAGAAACGAGGCCTACCCTGCTGTCGTTCTCAACGACGTGTTGCGTTCCCCCTTGAGCAGAAACACCAAAACTGGCGGTTGGTGCGTTATCATAACCTAGTATGAGGGTCGCCGCAAAGTGATATACGCTCCGCATCCGGAGCGTTGTGGTACTCGACCGGACCGCATCACCAGCGCCGAACGTGAGTGAATAGCTTGCGGTGCCCGCGCCACACTTGAACCATCCCCCGATAGGAACAGCGACAACATTGGTCGCGGCCGCTTGTTTCCCCATTGCGTTGTCTGCGGGCTTCAACCGAAAATCCTGAACATCCGCGCATGCGGTTACCTTGATAGTCACAGGATTCATCTGGTCCATTGGCATTAGGATGAGGACCTGAACCGGCGTTCCTTCCCGAACAGAGCCTGGAAACGGGAAAGCCGGCCCACCTGATGGCAAATGGACCAGAAACTGCGTATTCTCAGGAAGCCCCTTTGCCACCCCGTCAGCGCGCAAATCCGCAAGGGTCTGGATGCCATTGGTCTGCCAAAACTGCATTGCTTGTATGTCGCGTTGAGGATCGGTACTCTGCGAGCTAGGCAGAGGCGGTGAAATTGCTTGCGGCGGAGACACCGTGAGCGAGCATTTTACTGTAGCGTTGTCCTTGCCGTCGGCCACGACTACATCTAGTTCGAACGGTGTCCCTGGGGTAACTCCCTCTACCACCGCCACATTGGTGGCGTCGAAGGGAGCAGCGGTCTTGGTGGTTGCTCCAGACTTGACGTCGTACGCCGTGAGTCGCACAGCGGCAGGCGGCCTAACTTGCACAATCACGGCGCCACCAACGCCTATCGAATTTGTGCCGCCTGTCTCCGCCTTGCACTGCAACGAATTGTCGACCGGCTGGCGGGCAAGTGACACGATTAGAGACGCCTTCGGAGCCGGAGCCGGGGCCGGAATCATCGGAACCGGTTCAGGAGCAGCCTGCGCAGGCGCCGGTGGTAATGCGGGTGCCTGAGCCGGTTTACGATTAGTTGTTGCCGCGAGCGCCGCATCGCGCCCGAGCGTGGCGAAGAGTGTAACCGCGAGAATGCTCGATCCAAGCTTATTTGCTAACGCCATCGATTGCCCTCCGTGCCGGAAGTATGTACGTTCTCCCGTCGGCTACCCCCTCAACGAAGCCGACGAGGAGCCCTGTTGCATCTAGTGCCGGCGCACCGCTGTCGCCGTGGGTAGTGACCGGTTGGTCGAGCCGGATGAGGGCATTCATAGTGTTGCTTTCGCCCGAAATGGGATTGATGAAAATGGCTGGCTCCGAGACAACCTCGACCGACGCGAATAGCTTTCCCGGTGAGCGCGTAACAGAGATGTGAATTGGAAGTTGCGTGTCACTGAGGTCAAGATCGCGGATAGCTGTCGGAGAGTCGGTAATACCGCCGAGACTCGACGGTGGAATGGGTCCCACGAGAGCCGCATCGACGGAGTCGTCGTTGCAAACCTCAAGCGCAGTTCCGAGAGGAACAGTGCTTCCAGTGCACGACGTTGCCGTGACAGGCACGCCCTTTTTCACCGCGACGTGCCCTGACACGATGGCATACGGAGGATCACCACTGGTGATGCAGCCAAGAGTCCCCACGTTGCTTCCTGCAGTCACGCCGCAGTGGAAGCCCGGGCTGATGGCTCCGGCGTGATAGATTCCCGTGGCGAGTATGCGGACGTCGGTTGGAACCTCGATTTGTCCGAGCGGCGTAGATATGGTGACTATGCTGGGAATGTATTCAGGCGAGTCCTTGGACAAGCCGGGTATCTTATGATCTACGAGAAAGATCAGTACATCCTGAGGCACGGTTTGACCAACCACGGTCTTTGCACCCCACGTAATGTGGCGCACATGATGGTTTCCTGCAAAGAGGGTACGAGCGGAATCGAGGATCTGCCTAACCTGGTCGGCCCCCTGCTTCTGATGACGAAGGCGGGTGGGCCCCGTGTACGCCCGAGGTTTGCGCAATAGCCGATTGGCGAGCCATCTCCGGAATCGTAGGCTACGGACGGCGCCGCCCAGCAACAAGTCCTCGACAGACAGTTGACCAACCTCGACAGCCGTCAACGCGGCCTCTACCAGTTGTTCAGCGTCCCTACGTCTGGTCATGCGAGCCCCGCAATTCCCGAAAGGCGGTTCGAAGCAACCCCAGTATAGGAAATGCCATGCCAACGTTGGCCGAAGAGCGGGTTCCTAAGGCTTGTTCAATCGCTGGCTTTCGAGAAGACGAACTTGGTCCCACGTATGAAAGCCCTCGCCAGTCGCGAATCACAGTATGGTGGCTTACATCGATACCGTGGAGCATATGAACCTCCTTGGCAGCATCAAACTTGAGCTGCCTGCTTCAGTTGCTTCTCGTTCAGGTATTCGTAGAGCGAAACAACATCTGCGCGCGCAGCTCAAAATGCCTCAGCACGGCAGCGAAGATATGCATATGTCCAAAAGCAAAGAGTGGCAAGAAACTTTTGGGGAAAAGGCACCTGCATACTGTATGCGACAGATGTCTACGTTCCCCCACCCGCCAGGCAGTAGATGCTCTTGCCCCACACGCCTGTGACGCAATCGTGGAACAGGTAGGCATGCGATACTATCGTCACCGGATGCCGTCCTTCCCGCCGCTTTCCTTCTACAAGCTCTTCAACAGCCACCTTTCCTTCGTCCCTCGGACTGACATCGAAGACGCCCACATCGCCATTCTCGAACCGATGCTGACCCCTGGTAGGCATCGGCTACCGAACACCGATGGGTACGACGTCGAGACGACGATTGCAGGCACGACCTTCATCGCCACCATCCATGGTCCGGACCACCCGTTCATTCGGGTTTATGTCGTCCTGGAGGCGGATGGCCTTGCGCTCGCCGTTTCGCCACCGCGAGTCCTCGACGTTCCCCTGCCTGCCTGTATCGTGCACCACTTGGTGGAGCAGCCCTTCGATTCATCCGTGAGTTGGATGCGCGATCTCGAAATCACGCTGGCATGGGCCTGGGTTCAGCAGGCCAGCGGTTTGCCCTCCGCTGCTTCCGTGATGGTATAGAAGCAGAATCGTAGCCGGCGCCGTCTATGGTCCGCCGCGCTTGGTGGCCGACGCTGGTGCCCCGCAGTCCTGCGGCGTTGGCACCCTTGCCTCGATGACATTCTCCACGTCATCTGGCACATCGCGAAGGAAGTCGTAGCCCGTCTGCTTCTCGATCTCATCGACGGAGACGAGGTACTCGTACCATTTCTTGTCCTTCACCTCGGGGCGGTTGGGCATAATGACCGAGCACACCGTGGTCGAGAGCGTCACGTCGGCCGCCTTTTCGCCCGCGCCCATCACGACGATGATTTTGAAGTTGGCCGAGGGTACTGAGATCTTCCGGGTGCCAATCCTCTCGGGCGATGCGGGGAAGACGCCACCGGCGATGATCTGCAGCTGCTTCCCTTCGCCGGCCAGCCTTCGCTCGACGTCCTCAAGAGCCTTCCATGGGTAGCGGTTGAGGTCAGGTAGTTGCGGCTGCATGTTGGTCATGAGGTAGGTGATCGTGTTCACGTCCCTAGTCGTGTTCCTGTCGGCCGACGGGCACATATGGCCCCGGTCGTAGCCACTGCCCGCGTAGTCGTTGCGTCCCACGTGGATCATGGTGCTCGGGAGCGCAGTGTCTTCAGCGAAGGGCTCGGGCTTTGGGCGTTTCAGACTTCCCAGGTCGGAAGCGACAAGCTCCCATGATACCCAGTTTGGAACAAGCCGGCCCGAGTTGTACGAGGCCACCCAGTACTCGCGGTCGATGAGGTAGTCGTCCGAGGGGTCGGCATCGAGGGGGATTCCCAAGAGGACGTGACGGTTGCCCGTGAGATTCGCGCCCTCGGGCATGGGTAGAGTTGTGGTCGTAGTGGTCGATGGTGGAGGCTGGCCGTCCGGCACGACCGTCGTGTACGAGCTGGGCACGAACCCGGTGGTATCGGTCAGCTTGATTTCTCGCCAGGCCCCCACAGTCTTCACGAGCTCGGCCTTCTCGCCGGGCTTGAGGTAGCCGACCACCTCGGCGTCAGACGCGGTATCTGCCCGCACGCGGAGCTTGGTGGTTACTCGCCCGCTGGGCGTGACCTGTTCGGCGTTGGCCAGAGGTGCGAAGCAGCCGAATGCCAGGGCTGCGATCAAGAATCTGAAAGCTCTTGGCCTGCGTACCGTTTTCACCACGCTATCTCCTTTGTGTTATGCGATGAATAAAACCACTCCTCAGATCTTTTTCAAGCAACTTTTGCCGGCCACGACCGTGCGGCAGGCATGACGAACTTGAACCTATCGGCAGGGGAGTGGATGATCTACGGACCGGCGGTCGAAATCTTGGCCCTGGAGCCTTGGCTTTGGCTCCTTTTCGATACGCGAAGCAGGGCTGGGCGCGACCGGCTACTTGACGGTGAGCCCGACGTTCTTGAAAATCTTGCCCCACACCCACCAATAGACAATGACCATCGTTGCGCCGACGAGGGCGTAGGCGAGCCAGGCGTATCGAGCAGGGGTAAGCCACGATGCCAGTTCGGCCGAGACCATCGCAAAAGCAATCGCGAGCCCACCGCGGGCGCCGTAGAGGCAGCCGCGTAGTAAGCGCTTGTACTCCGGCGAAAAGTCGGCGTCCTTCATCTCTCGATGTCCTAGCTCGTCTGCCACCGCCGTGGTCAAGACCCTTTGCGAGCCGCTCGCACACGCAGCTTCTGGCGCGCCTGTTTCAGACGCGGCTTGCAGCAAATACGGAATAGCGCGACCATTGTTAGGATGCCGACGGATTTGGCCCACTCGCCTGCGGAGGGCTCGTCTGACTAACTCCCAGCATGCCCCGTCCAGGTTCCAAACATCGAGAGCAGCCGACACACGGCCTATGCGGGGTCTGTGGATGCCGTGTCGTCGATTATTTGAAGTTCTCACCCTGGGCGATCCACGGACATGAATACGAGATGTGGCGCAACGGTCACTACTACGACCGGGACGGCCACCTGCAGAAGGTTAGATGCCTTCGTCATGGCGGCAAGGGCTTCCACCCTGGTCTTGCGGTGCCGCTTCGGAGCTGACCTGGTTGTGTGACCGGATATCCTGGCAAGCGTGAGGTTTTCGAGGAATCTGCCGATGGCAGACATGCGGTGACAAAGTCTTCCCTTTACCCCGTCGTCCTCGCGCTGGTGAGTGTAGGTGGCGCGGTTGGATGCAGCGAGCACACTGCCCTGACGGCCCACCTGGCGTGCGACCCGCTCGCTGACAGGTGTCCGACGGGGCAGAGCTGCCAGTTCATGTGCGGTGGTGACCTCACGGGGATGTATTGCGCGGAGGACAAGTCGGGGAACATCCCCTACGGAGAATCCTGCGGTGCCGTTCCAGGGGATGACTGCCAGCGCGGGGCCGAGTGTATGCTCAGGTGGTATTCCGACGCCGGGGTGCCTGCGTACGGAACCTGCCAGGCCTATTGCCAAACAGACGCCCAGTGTCTGGCAGGCGAGCACTGTAAGGCCATCACCTGTCTGACCGATCCGTCGAAGCCTGCCCACGAGTGCGTGAAAACCCGGCCCGAGGATGGCAGTGGCGGCTAGCCACCGTCTGACCGCATTGTTGTGACCAGCTTGGCGATTCTGCGCATTCGGACCACTGATGCCTTTGCTTCTTCGATGGCGGCGACGTGCTTGCGTTTGAGGCCATATGGTAGGCGGTCGAAAGCGGCTCTGGCTGCTGGGGAGTCGTTCAGCGCCTTGGCCAGGTCCGGCGGCTCTGGCACTACCCTCGGCTCGGTATCGAGCTTGAGATCGACCGCGACGACGTCGCCTTTGGATATTCCGCTCGCTACACGATTCGCGGCGCTGATTCCAACAAGGCACTGCCCTCGCATCAGCGCGACCCTGCTGCGCCAGGTATGACCGTTGATCGTGATGGCGATCAGGGGCCGGGGAACGGAGCCGAGGGTCTTCATGACATATGACATGTGTCGGGATCTCGACCTTTGCTCGGAACTTAATGTCTTCGCCTCCATGCCAATCGAAACTATACCTCATGGGGTTACGGGGCCAGGCTTGGCAGAGCCGTGAAAGGGCCATCAGACGTCCAGGACCCTCGTGAACCAAGTCCGGGTCGCCTACATGGCGAATGCCGTCGGTGGGGTCAGCGCATGATGCATTGTTTGATGATACCCTTGTTGCGCGCGGAGGCCATTGATGGACGTTCAAGACGACAAGGCGATAGACGCGGTTGAGCTTCGAAAGGAAGTCGAAGCCCTTCGTCTGAGGGTCGCAGAGCTTGAGGCAAGTCGCGAGGCGGCGCAAAAGAACGAAGCCTTGCGCTTGCGCCAGGCATCGGCTCTGGCTCGATTGGGGACCTGGGAGTGGGAACCAAGCACCGACCGTGTGACTTGGTCCGGGGAAATGTTCCGAATCTATGGAATACGGCCAGAGGAGTTCACCGGCAAGGGTTCCGACTATATCCAAGCCACGCGTGCTGACTACCGTGCACTCCAACAGCGCAACATGGAGGCTGCCTGGAAGAATGGGGTGACAGAGGAATCCTTCCGCGCAGGTGCGGGGCACATCGGCGACTTCGAGGAACTCTGCATCGTCCGGCCCGACGGTACCGAATGCTACACACTGGGCGACGCGGTTTGCATCGTGGACGCCGACTGTAAGCCGCTGAGGATGCTCGGGATCACAGTCGACATCACCGAAAGAAAGCGGGCCGAGCTGTCTCTGCAAGAAAGTGAGGAGAAGTACCGCATTCTCGTCGAGGAATCTCCAGATCCCATCTCGTTGTACACCCCGGAGTTCATACTAAATTTCGTCAACCGAGCCTTTGCGGATGCATACGGCCATCCGGTCGAGCAAATTGTCGGCAAGAGGTTTGGCGAACTGCTACCGAGGGAGGAGGCTGAGCCGCGAGAAGCAGCCTTGCGCGAGGTATTCTGCTCGGGAAAAAGGCACGAAGTTGAGTTCCGACTCCCGCAATCTGACGGCTGTCACACGTATTTCCTCACGCTTGTTCCGATCAAGGACGGCGCGGGCGCCGTTATCTCCGTGATCGGAATATCCAAGGACATCACAGCACTGAAGCGTACTGAGGAACAACTGTGCCGGTCCGAAGCCAAGTTGCGACGCGCCCAAACTGCCGCGCATATGGGGAGCTGGACTTGGTACCCAAAGAGCAATCGGGTGGAATGGTCCGACGAGATGTACCGGGTCTTTGGCGTTGATCCGTGCAAGTTCACGGGGGATCTTGCGGATGTCATCGCGCGGGCAATCCATCCTGATGACCGGGGGAAGGTTGACGAAAGCAACCTTGCGGTGGTTCGGGAAGGCAAGGCTGGGTCCCTTGAGTATCGGGTCGTCTGGCCTGACCAGTCGGTACACTTCATTTGGGCTGAAGCGGGCGACATCACAAGGGACGATAGTGGGAACGTAGTCGTCCTCTCCGGGTACGCCCAGGACATCACTGATCGGAAGCGGGCGGAAGCGGCCCTGCGCGAGTCGCAGCAGAGATTTCAGTCCATTCTCGACAATGCCTCCATGCTCGTATACACGACAGATCTTGAGGGGCGATTAACGCTCGTGAACCGTCAGTTCGAATCTCTGTTCGGCGTACCGCGCGAGCAACTACTGGGCAAGACCAGCCACGATCTCATGCCGAAGCAGGATGCCGACGCGCACCGGGCGAATGATCTTGTGGTCATGGCAAAACGGGACACGGTGATCGTGGAAGAGAAGAATCAAGAAGCGGACGGCCCCCACACCTATCTTCTCACGACCAAGTTCCCTCTCTTTGACATCGACGGCAAGATGACCGGGGTCTGTGGCATCTCGACCGACATCACGGAACGCAAGCGTGCTGAAGCCGAGCTGATGCGGAGCGAGGCTCTGATGAGAACGGCGATAGAAAATCTTCCGTTGATCTTCTACATGATAGATGGCGAGGGAATCTTCAGACTCTCCATCGGTGCAGGACTGAAAGGACTTGGGCTCGAACAGAATCAGGTGTGTGGTTTGTCCGCCTTTGAGATCTACAGAGACTTCCCGGGGATCACGAACGCCATTCGCGAGACACTTGCCGGAAACACCGCCACGTTCGAGTCACGCGTGGGTGGATCATCTTACTCCAATATATGCGTTCCCTATTGTGCGTCTGACGGGGGCTTTAGTGGACTCGTTGCAGTCGCTCTAGACATCACCGTAAGCAAGAAGGCTGAGGAGGAAAAGGCCAAACTCGAAGCCCAACTCCAGCAGGCGCAGAAGATGGAATCCGTGGGCCGCCTGGCAGGCGGCGTGGCTCACGACTTCAACAACATGCTGGGCGTGATTCTCGGGCACGCCGAAATGGCCATGGAGAACATGGACCCGGCCGAGGCGTCGCTCCGTGGCAACCTAGAGGAAATTCGCAAGGCGGCCCAACGCTCAGCCAACCTCACGCGGCAGCTGCTTGCCTTCGCCCGCAAGCAGACCGTCGCCCCCAAGGTATTGGACTTGAACGAGACCGTGGCAAGCATGCTCAAGATGCTTCGGCGACTCGTGGGCGAGGACGTCAATCTTGTGTGGTTGCCCGGCACGGAATTGTACCCGGTCAAGGTGGACCCGTCGCAGGTCGACCAGATCCTTGCCAACCTGTGTGTCAATGCCCGAGACGCCATAGGCGGCATTGGTAAGTTGACCATCGAGACGGCAAACAGCACCTTTGACGACGACTACTGCGCCACGCACGCTGAGGTTTTTCCCGGTGAGTATGTGAAGCTCGCAGTTACCGACGATGGCTGTGGCATGGACAAGGCGACGCAGGAGAGGATCTTCGAGCCGTTCTTCACCACCAAAGGGGTGGGCAAGGGGACCGGCCTGGGATTGGCAACCGTCTACGGCATCGTCAAACAAAACAACGGCTTCATCAAGGTCACCAGCGAACCCGACAAAGGAACGACGTTCGAGATCTGTCTACCCCGGCATGGGACGGCCAAGACGGGACCCGCGCAAACGGAGCCATTGAGCGTGCCAGTCGCGCGAGGGCGCGAGACCATCCTCGTTGTGGAAGACGAGCCAGCCATTCTTGACATGACCAAGACGATGCTAGAACGGCTAGGCTACACTGTACTGATCGCGAGCACTGCACGGGAGGCCATCCGACTTGCTGGCGCGCACACGGGCTTGATCCACTTGCTCATGACCGACGTTGTCATGCCCGAGATGAATGGACGCGACCTTGCCAAGAACCTGCTGAATTCCTACCCGGCACTCAAGCGCCTGTTCATGTCGGGCCACACGGCCGACGTGATCGCCCGCCACGGTGTACTGGAGGAAGGGGTGCATTTCATCCAGAAGCCGTTCTCCAAGAAGGACCTGGCGGCCAAGGTGAGCGAAGTGCTGGAACGTGGATGATCACGAACTCGCCACCCGCCGTCCCGAACACGGCATCGACCACAAGCTCGGCGTGCTGTCTGGTCATTTTCTTCTTCTGAGCCAGTCGCTCGACCAAATCGGCTTTAGTCATGCTGGCACTTCCTTCACCGCGCGTAGCTGCGATGGTTTCACCGCGCGTGGCTGCGATGGTTTTCGGGTCGGCATGGGCGTCGAGAAATGGGACCATGGGAGTGCCCGCCACGCAAGCAGGATGAGGCAAGAGCGCGGGCGTCCGACGAGGCACGCAGGGAATATGCGGACATCATGTCCAGGAAACATCGTACCAATAGCGTCCCCGTCATTTTGACCGTGTGGTTCGCAGCGCCCATAGGTCGTCGATGGCATCACCGATGCCGTATCCAAACCCGTGACACCGACTGCGAACCTTGTCGAGTCGACCCAAGAATGCCACTCGGGCGGCGGCTTCGAGACCTGCGATGGCCTTGATGTCCGCCTCGAACATCCCCACGATGGATTCCAAGTAGCCCTCGTCGTCCATGCCAAACTCCGCCGCAAAGTCGCTGGCCACTTCGCAGTAGAA
>OCTA010000798.1_pt1 | contig 29198 bp, 21 predicted proteins | sample 1538991 | NCBI WGS metagenome assembly OCTA01 (sample SAMEA3539302, study PRJEB22396) | soil metagenome | biome: tundra; feature: field; material: soil | place: USA | collected 2010-05 | depth 0.15 m | reverse complement strand
ACTATCTGATTGCGGACGTTACCGGGGTTGAGGTCGCGACCCTTCCCGGCGATGAGGGCCTCGTTCTTCGTATCTCGCCGCTGGTGAGCTAGAGGGGCTCCGCATAGGGCTCAGTTGTGTGGTTGCATTCCCTCGGGGGCTAAAGCCCTGGATCATCTTGCTGCATTTGCGGCGCGGCTGAACAGGCTGCGGAAAAAGGCATAAAATCGAGCGGAATTTCCGAAAAGCAACCCTCAGGGGCTAAAGCCCGCGTTGATTTTGCAGCATTTACGCACGACTAAAGTCGTGCCCTGACACGAACGAGCGTTTTTCCGCAGCCTGTGAAGCCGCGCCCTTTCAAAACAAAGCCTTATTCTGAGATTCCTGAGACCCTATTCGTTGGCTTCGATGCGGCGGCCGTGGGTTTCCTGCAAGGGGCGCGTGTTGACCTTGAAGAGGGCCGCGAAGTCGCGCAATTGGTCGCGGCTGAGGCTCAACTCCTGCTCGAAGACGAACCAACGCACGCCCTCGGTGCAGGGCGGGGTGGTCAGCGAGCCTTGGTAGGTCCAGTAGCCGCGGTCGGCGGGCAGCAGACCGCCGGGGTTCACCATCTCCGTGACTTTCTCGCTTGTGCCGGCTTTTGTGGGCAGATGTTGCCAGAGGGTTGCGAGCACGGCGTTCGGGTTGCCCACGTCCTCGATCAACCGCAGGTCCACCACGGCCAGCTTGCCGTCGGCGCTCTTGTGCATCAGGTGGACTTCCATGTCGGAGAGTTTGCCCTTGACCGCTTCCTCGCCGGGGTGGTGGAAGTGGAACTGGACCAGTTCGTAGCGCACGCCGCCGGCGACCATGTAGCTGCCGGGGGCCACGTGGACCACGACAGTATGGCCGTCGTTCTCCAGCGTGACCGGTCCGGCGATGTAGTGGAAATCGATGGGCTGGAGCGCCTTGTTCAGGTGAGCACCGCGAATGTCGATGGGCGACTGCTCGTGTCCTTTCGAACAGGCTCGGTAATCCGGGTCCAGCTTGCCCCAATTCAGCGCTCCTCGCTTGCCCTCGTAGTCCCAGGAAGCGGTGGTTTGCGCGGTGATTGGCACAGCGGCCATGGTAGCCAAAGCAAGCGAAAGAGCGGCAAGTGAAGCAAAACGCATCGGTATCTCCTCGACAAAAGGACGCTTGAGCGCCCGGAAGAATTCTAAGTCATGGACGCAGGAGTGGGGAAAAGGAATGGGACGCCTCGTAGCGAGGAGTCCCATTTGTGGAGCTTGCAGAAAGCGATTCAGCCAGCGGCTTACTTTGCGGCGGCGACCAGTCCGGCCTGCTCGGCCAGGGTGGCGGCTTTGTCTGTGGCCTCCCAGGTGAACTCAGGTTCGCTGCGGCCAAAGTGGCCGTAAGCCGCGGTTTTCTGGTAGATGGGCCGGCGCAGGTTCAAGCTCTCGATAATGCCCTTGGGGGTGAGCGAGAAGTTCTTGCGGACAAGCTCGGTCAGCTTGGCTTCGCCGATCTTGCCGGTGCCGAAGGTGTCGATCCGCACGCTCACCGGCTCAGCCACGCCGATGGCGTAGGCAAGCGCCACTTCGGCGCGGTCGGCCAGGCCCGCGGCGACGATGTTCTTGGCGATGTAGCGGGCGACGTAGGCCGCCGAGCGGTCCACCTTGGTCGGATCCTTGCCGCTGAATGCGCCGCCGCCGTGGCGTCCCATGCCGCCGTAGGTGTCCACGATGATCTTGCGGCCGGTGAGGCCGGTGTCGCCCATGGGGCCGCCGATGACGAAGCGCCCGGTGGGGTTGATGTGGTACTTGGTGTGCTCGTCGAGCCATTCGGGCGGCAACACAGCCTGGATCACGTACTTGAGGATGTCGGCGTGCAGTTCCTCATTGCTGATGCTCTCAGAGTGCTGGCTGCTGATAACGACGGCGTCGATGCGCGCGGGCTTGCCGTTTTCGTCGTACTCGACCGTGACCTGGCTCTTGCCGTCGGGGCGCAGGTAGGGGAGTTTGCCGCTCTTGCGCACCGCGGTCAACTGGCGGCAAAGCTTGTGGGCCAGCGAGATGGGAGCCGGCATCAGCTCGGGGGTTTCGTTGGAGGCGTAGCCGAACATCATGCCCTGGTCGCCGGCGCCGCCGGTGTCTACGCCCTGGGCAATGTCGCCGGACTGCTTGTTGATGGTGGAGATGACAGCGCAGGTGTTGGAGTCGAAGCCGTAGAGGGCGTTGTCGTAGCCGATGGAGGCTATAACGCCGCGGACGAGACTCTGGAAATCGACGTAAGCCTTGGTGGTGATTTCACCGGCAATGACCACCAGGCCTGTGGCCGTCAGGGTTTCGGCGGCGACGCGGCTGTAGGGGTCCTGTTCCAGGCATGCGTCTAGAATTGCGTCGGAGACCTGGTCGGCAATCTTGTCCGGGTGGCCTTCGGTGACTGACTCAGAGGTAAACAAGAAACGGTCGCTCAACTTTGGATTCCTCCCCATTGAAGGGATTTTCAGTTGGTGGTCTGGCGCGATGGCTGCTTTGCTCGGGGTAGGCCGACGCGGAGAGGCAAGGATTCCCCTCCTCGATCAGTCATTGTCCCGCATCGGTGAGACACGCCTGCACCGGCAGGCAACGGCCTGTGGGTGTATCAACCTATGGTAAATGCGGCGGGCCGCTGGGAGCAAAGACTCGCAGCGAACGGGGATTGTTTGTCATTCAAAGGCGCTTTGAGACAGGTGAACCGCAGCTCCAGGTTCCGGGGTCTTGCGGCGAAAGAGTCAATGCGGCCAGAGGCTGCGATCTGCAAGGGATTGGATTTGGAGTCTGGGCGAGATCTGGAGCCTGGATCAGCGGTTGAACCGGGCGACGACACGGGCAAACAGCGCTTGGGTCGAGGAAACCACAGTGTGAACCGCGGCGCGGGCTTGCTCCATGGGCAACAGGGTAGTCCACCAACCGGCACGAAGGCCGTAGTAGCGCACCGTGAGGAAGGCTGCCGCGGCGACCACGAGCAGCAGCAGGATAGCACCGGCCCAGCGTAGGCGGATCTCAATGGCATCGTGGCGCAGGATGCGCGCTTTGCCCACGTTGGACGCGAAGGCCGTCCAACTGCGGTCGTCGTCGAGCATCTGGCCGGAGGCGGAATAGGCCTTGAGAAAGCGCTCGGTCCAGAGATGCTGGTCAAGGCCCAAGGCTCCCGTGTAACCGCGCACGATGCCCTTGCTCAGAATGCCGCCGGGAAGCAGGCGAAACCGCTCCTGCTCCAGCGCAACGAGGTGGCGCTGGCTAATTTTGGTGACCGCGGTAATGTCTTCCAGCGCAATGCCGCGGGAAAGCCGTTCCATGCGCAGGTCTTCTCCAAAGCTTTTCATCGGCAACCGGAAAGCGGGTAACGTACACCATAGTTTTCCACTTTTACAATAATCCAGGTTCCGGCTCTCGTCAAAGAAATTTCAAGTTTTCCCTTTATTTTCATCAATCTGGGACGATTGAACCAAGTTGGGAACTATTGATCAACTATTCACCCTCCACACTGGAGGAAAACGGCGGCGGCGCGGCGCTTTCGGACCCCGGATGAGCTGGCCTGAACCCGAGTCCGGCGAGCGGTTCCGCCAGCCCAGGCTGTTACCCTGAAGGCGAGGGAGTTTTGGCGTATTTCGCCCCTCCGAGGCCTGGGAGCCACGCTCAAGAATGAACAAGCTCATCATTGCCAATCTGCTGCACCGGCCTGTCCGCTCCATCATCAGCGTGCTGGCGGTGGCCATTGAAGTCATCATGATTCTGTCGATCGTCGGGATTTTCATGGGCATGCTGAACGACCAGAAGGAGCGCACCAACGGCATCGGCGCCGACCTGATGCTGCGCCCCTCGAACGCCAGTGAGATGAACGGGGTGGGTGGCGCGCCCATGCCGATCAAGAATATCGAGGCCATCCGCCGGTTGCCCCACGTGGATGTGGCTTCGCCGGTCATTACCAGCCTATCCACCTCGGGCTCCATAGAGATTCTTTACGGCATCGAGTACCCCAGCTTCAACGCCCTGAAGCCCTTCATCTTCCTCTCCGGTGGGCCGTTCCAGGGGCACTACGACGTCATCATCGACGATGTCCTGGCCCGCGGCAACGGCGGACTTCGCGTGGGCGACACCATCATCGTGATGAAGCGACCCTTCCGCATCTGCGGCATTGTGGAGCACGGCAAGGGCGGGCGCAAGCTGTTGTCCATAGGCACCATGGGCGAGCTGATGGGCGCCGAGGGCAAGGCTACGCTCTTTTATATCAAGGTCGACGATCCGGCCAACGAAGACGCGGTCATCCAGGAGATTCACGCAACACGCGGCCTGGAAGACTACCCGGTGCAGACCATGGACGATTGGAATTCGATGATGACCCCCGACAGGATACCCGGATTCAATATCGCGCTGCATGTGGTTACCGGCATCGCGGTCATTGTGGGGTTTCTGGTGATCTTCCAGTCGATGTACACGGCGGTGCTGGAGCGGACGCGCGAGATCGGTATCCTCAAGTCGATGGGCGCCTCGAAGGCGGCGATTGTGGGCATGGTGCTGCGCGAGACCGCGGTGATGGCGGTGGCCGGCGTGCTGGTGGGCATTGCGGGCACCTACGGAGTGAAATCCCTGATCGGCCACATGTTTCCCACCCAGCACTTCGAGATCACCGCGATGTGGCTGGCCCAGGGCGCGGTCATCGCCTTCGCCGGAGCATTGTGCGGCGCGCTTTACCCGGCCTGGATGGCGGCGCGGAAAGACCCTATCGACGCGCTGGCTTACGAATAGCGATGCGGGTCAGTCGATCAGCTTCTCGATCTCGTCCAGGTCGAAGCGACACGGGCTGCGATAGCTACACAATCGAAAAGCATCTTGCTCCCAAGCGGGTTTGGAATGGCTGTGCGCCCAACAGTTCTTTATGCAGCTGAGGATTGACCTCCGACTGCGGTATGGAGTTGATGAGCGGACTGGCATCTTGCTTGAAGAAGTACGGAGCCGCGTTGATGAAGTTGGTCGCGTGTGTGCCGTACAGCTGGCTGTGATACTTATTGGTCCCGGCTACCGTGCTCAATTGGACGTGAAGACCGCTGTTTGTGCCGCTCTGCGCGTCGTACATCGAAGTCTTGACGCTGATTTCCTGAATCATCTCGGGCGGCGGCGTGGCCAGGCCATTGCCGTTGGAGCCGTAGACAGAGGTATTGGTCTGCGCGTGCCCGCCGAGACTGGAGCCCTGACCGATGTTAAAGGCGTAGCGCTGCGAGGCATCCTGGCTGGCGCTCTTGCCATTGAAGAGGTTGGTTACATCAACGCCATTGACTTGGAATGATAGGAATTCCTCGCATGCCTGGGTCTGGCGGCATACAGATGCAGATAGCCGCCGCGGAATTCTTGGATGCTGGGATTTCCCTAAGACGAAACCTTACAGAATCCAGATGAATACCTTGTAAACACCAGGACACTCCTGCCGCCCAATGCGGGCGCGATCCAGAGCGTGGCCGGGCCAAGCGAGAAAAACCGTTTCGGGCACGGTATACTCGGGGCATCTCCTCCGAAGCGTTTTTCATTCCGGCCAAGCAGATTTTCAGGTTTTGGGAGGTTTGCCTGCGACCGCCTCATCCAGGAGTCTTCTTTGCGGAGAAACGGACAGTGACGAATTCACCCAAACGCTGGTTTTATGCCGTTTGGCTGGTTTTTATCGGGAGCTTCGCGGTTTTGCACGCGCTGCACCTGGGCGCAGATTTTCCCAATCATTCGCCCTGGTACATGGACTGGGCGAAATACACCGACGAGGGCTGGTATGGGAACGCGGCCATTCGGGCTCATCTGTTCGGGAACTGGTATCTGCCGGGGGACTTCAATCCCGCGTCGGTGGTACCCGTTTTGCCTTTCCTGGAGTGGGTGCTGTTTTTCTTTACCGGGGTCACGGTCCAAGCCGCGCGCGGGTTGGCTGTGGCGTTCTTCTTTGTCAATCTGCTGTTGAGCTACTTGCTGCTCCGGACCAGGGGGCCACGCTGGATGGCGCTGCTTGCGCTGACGCTGCTGGTGACCAGCCCTTTTCTGTACTGCTTCAGCCGACTGGCCATTCTGGAGCCGATGCTGACCGGGTTTACGCTGGGAGCCTTGAATCTGGCTGTCCGGCTGCCCCGCCTGCGCCGCCCGGTGTGGGCTTCGGTCTGGATCGGCCTGCTCTTTACCCTCATGATGCTCACCAAGACCACCGCCGTTTTCCTGTTGCCGGCGCTGGGGTGGGCGATGCTGCTGCCGCTTTGGCAAAGCCGCAAACTGGCCCTTCGCTGCGCTCTGGCCGCGTCGGGAGCCTTTGCCGTCGGGTTTGGGCTGTGGATGTCGCTTGTGGTCGGCTTTGGTCTGCTTTCCGACTACAAGTACCTCTTCTTTGTGAACAAGTACATGAAGCCACCGGAGTTCTACTGGCCGTTACCCAGCCTCTGGTGGTCGTTCCACGGTGGACTCTGGGTGGACCACATCCTGATTCCGCTAGCCGGCCTGGTTGTGGTTTGCACTTTGGCGGCCTGGCGAACGACATGGGGCCGCACCCTGTTGCTCGACCCGGTCTTTGGAGCGTCAGTTTGGGCCGTGGCCGGCTACGTCCTCTTCATGACCTACCAGAACCATCCTCAGCCGCGCTACTTTGCCGTGGTGGCCTTCTTCAGCTTTTTTGTAGTGGCGCAAGGGGCTGAGGCGCTGCTCGGCCGAACGGCCCCGAACCGCGAACCCCTGGGTCGCGAGCCCCTGATTCCTGAACTCACTAAGCGCAGGCCCCCAGCACGCCTCCTTGGTTGGGCCGTAATCGGACTTGCCGCACTGGCGGTGGGCATCAATGGCGCCTGGACCCTCGACTACGCCGCCCATCCGGAATACGCGTTTGTCGATGCCGCCCAGCGGCTGACCCGCTATATCGACGACCACCCCAACGGCAAGCGGCTCCTGGTTTCGATCAGCGGCGACCAGATCACGCTGGTCACCCACGTGCCCACCCTCTGCGACGATTTCGGCACCCCCAGCAGCTCAATGCCGGACCTGGCCTCCAAACTCGCCTTCTACCAGCCGGGTTGGTATGCAACCTGGAACGACCTCGACCCCGGCACCCTCGAGGATCTCCATAGCCGCTTCTCGCTCGAACAGGTAGCCAGCTTTCGCGCCTTCGACGATCCGGAGCGGAACCTGCTGGTGCTCTTCAAGTTGCACCCGCTTCCCGGCGGCCAGGTTCGCAGCCCCGGCAATCAGAACTTGCAAATACCTCTTCCCGGCGACAAGATCGAGATTCCGGTGGAGTGACGGGCAAACGCTCCCGGCACCGCTTTTGGGCAACGGGAAGAGGCGCCGGGCCGTCTTGGGCAGAGGAGGCCAGCCGGAGCGCGAGGAGCTCCGCGCCAGTGCTCTGCGCGGCCCAGCCCAGAGCGGGACATTCCGGTTAGGAGAGCCGGTTCGGGAACACTGTGATTGCAATCACTCAACACCGATACCAGCGGATGGTACGCTTCTATTGACTTTTCTGCGGCATTCTGCGGGGTCGCGTATTCCGCGGCCGTTCGCGATACAGAATCAAACCTTAGTCTGGGAGGACATGTGACTGCACAGTATTGGGTGTATTTCTTTCTGGCCGTAAGCGGGCTCTCGCTCGTTGTGGCCTTCTTCTTTGCGCGCCAGGTCATCGGCTCGGACACCGGAACTCCGGCGATGCAAGAGATCGCCGCGGCCATCAAAGAAGGCGCAGTGGCCTTTCTGAAGCGTCAGTACAAGACCGTGGTGGCCGTTCTGGGCCTGCTGCTTCCCACATTCGCCTACGCGCAGCCGGAACACGCGGGCGGAGGCGAAGCCAACCTGATATTGCCGGATTTGACGACCGTGCATTTTTTCGGCATGAACGGACATGCCCTTCTGATGATCGGATTGCTCTTCTGCGCCGGCGGCCTGTTGTTCGGCCTGGCGATCTATGTGCAGTTGAAGAACATGCCGGTTCATCGCTCGATGCGCGAAATTTCAGAACTGATTTATGAGACGTGCAAAACGTATCTGGTGACGCAGGGCAAGTTCATTCTTCTGCTCTGGGCTTTCATCGCGGTCATTATCTCGCTGTACTTCGGCTATCTGGCGCCGGTGCCGAACAAGCCGATTTTGGTTACGTTGCCGATCATTTTGTTGTTTTCGCTCGTCGGCATCGCGGGCAGCTACGGGGTGGCGTGGTTCGGAATTCGCGTCAACACATTTGCGAACTCACGGACGGCATTCGCGGGATTGCGCGGCAAACCGTATCCATGCTTTGCGATTCCGCTGAAGGCCGGCATGAGCATCGGCATGTTGCTGATCTCGGTCGAGCTGCTCATCATGCTCTTCATCCTTTTGTTCATCCCGCGCGATTATGCGGGCCCATGCTTCATTGGCTTCGCGATTGGCGAAAGCCTGGGCGCCGCGGCCCTGCGTATTGCCGGCGGCATCTTCACCAAGATCGCCGACATTGGCGCCGACCTGATGAAGATCGTATTCAAGATCAAGGAAGACGATGCGCGCAACCCCGGTGTCATCGCAGACTGTACGGGTGACAACGCGGGCGACTCCGTCGGCCCGAGCGCCGACGGCTTTGAAACCTACGGCGTCACCGGCGTAGCCTTGATCACTTTCATTTTGCTGGCAGTCCCGAATCCCACGACGCAAGCGCAACTGTTGGTTTGGATCTTCGTCATGCGCGTGGCCATGCTGATCTCCAGCTCGGGCGCCTACTTCCTCAATGGCGCAATCGCTCGCGCGAAATACGCGAACTCCGACGAAATGGACTTCGAGGCGCCATTGACCTCGCTGGTATGGATGACGTCCATCGTTTCCATCATCCTGACCTACATCGTCACGTACCTGATGATCCCCACCCTCGGGGACGGAACGCTCTGGTGGAAGCTGGCTTCCATCATCTCGTGCGGAACTTTGGCGGGCGCGGTCATCCCCGAATTGGTCAAGGTATTCACTTCAACCAAGTCGAGCCACGTGCAAGAAGTCGTAACATCAGCCAAGGAAGGCGGAGCTTCCCTGGGGATCTTGTCGGGACTCGTGGCCGGCAATATGTCGGCCTACTGGCTGGGACTTAGCATGGTCGCGCTGATGGGCATGGGCTATTTCTTCAGTACGGGCATACCGGATGCATTTAATAATCCGGCGGGAATGATGCTGGCTCCGGCCGTCTTCGCCTTTGGCCTGGTCGCCTTCGGCTTCCTGGGCATGGGCCCGGTCACGATTGCCGTGGATTCCTACGGTCCGGTTACCGACAATGCGCAGTCCGTCTATGAGCTGTCGCTGATCGAAACCATTCCCGGCATCGAAGCTGAGTTGAAGAAGGACTTCAACTTCGACGCCAAGTTCGAACGCGCCAAATATCTGCTGGAAGCCAACGATGGAGCCGGCAATACCTTCAAGGCTACGGCCAAGCCGGTGCTGATCGGCACAGCCGTGGTGGGCGCAACCACGATGACCTTCTCGATCATCATGGCCCTGACCAAGGGATTGACCATAAACGTAGAGAAGCTCTCTCTGCTGCACGCGCCCTTCATGCTGGGGCTGATCTGCGGTGGCGCGGTCATCTTCTGGTTCGCCGGCGCTTCGATGCAGGCGGTCACCACGGGCGCTTACCGCGCGGTCGAGTTCATCAAGGCGAACATCAAACTGGATAGCGCGGAGAAGGCATCGGTCAGTGACAGTAAGAAGGTGGTGGAAATCTGCACGAAGTACGCGCAGAAGGGGATGTTCAACATCTTCCTCGCCGTCTTCTTCGCCACGCTCTCGTTTGCCTTCATGGAGCCGTTCCTATTCGTCGGCTATCTGTTCTCGATTGCGATCTTCGGCCTGTACCAGGCGATCTTCATGGCGAATGCCGGCGGCGCATGGGACAACGCAAAGAAGGTCGTAGAGGTCGACCTGAAACAGAAAGGGACACCTTTGCACGACGCAACCGTGATCGGAGACACCGTCGGCGATCCGTTCAAAGACACCTCGTCGGTGGCAATGAACCCGATTATCAAGTTCACGACCTTGTTCGGATTACTTGCTGTCGAGCTTGCAGTGACGCTCACTGCGAGCAACCCGCTGCTCACACACGTGCTGGCAGTCGCATTCTTCCTGGTGTCGATGTTCTTCGTGCACAGATCGTTCTATGGAATGAGGATTGAAACCAAGGAAAGCAACTGATTCCTGTCTTCGAAATCGCAAGAAAACGCCGCCTGGAAACGGGCGGCGTTTTCTATGCACAATAGGGTGGCACCCGCTTATCAAGCTGCTCTGCACCGTCACCTTTGTGATGGCGCCCTTGTTCCTGTAGCGTCCATGTCGTTGCCATTCTCGCCTCGGCGCGGATGGCAATGACCTGTACACGATCCGACTGGCGGACCGCCAACCTTCAAACGGTCCCATGCGACGAGCATGGGTCCGTTTTGCGTTCACGATGCGCGCCTTCAGGGTATTCACTCGCTATCGGGAGTCTTTGACATTGCGGCATTCACCTGTGATACTTGCCAGATAACTGCCAAACAATCTATTTGAGGAGCTGGAAACCGAGTGCTGCTTATCGTTTTCACCGTTTCCATGTTCGTCAGCGCAACGCTGCTGTTCCTGGTGGAACCCATGCTGGCCAAGATGGCGCTGCCCATGCTGGGTGGCACGCCCGCGGTATGGAATACGTGTCTTGTTTTCTTTCAGGCTGTTCTGCTGGCTGGTTACCTGTACGCGTACGCGGCTACCAGATGGCTGGGACGTCGAACGCAGATTGCCGTGCATGTCGGCCTCGCGCTTACCTTTCTGGTTGTGTTGCCGCTGCGGCTCCCAGCCGGCTGGGAGCCGCCTGCGCAGAGCAATCCTGTGCTGTGGATACTCGGCATGCTTTCGGTCGCGGTGGGCCTGCCCTTCTTCCTGCTCTCGGCCTCGACGCCTATGCTGCAGCGATGGTTTGCGCAATCGGGCCACAAACAAGCAAGCGACCCGTATTTTCTTTACGCCGCCAGCAACGCCGGTAGTCTGGTGGGGTTGCTAGGGTATCCATTGCTGCTGGAACCCACTCTGCGCCTGAGCCAGCAGAGCCATTTTTGGAGCTACGGCTACTTGCTGTTTGTAGCCATGACGGCTTTGTGTGGCGCAATGGTGTGGCGGGCAAGACCCGGCGTCGCCGTAGCCGCGGCCGCTTCGAGGAAAGAGAACGCCGGAACTGAGAAGGGCGCCATAGGTCGCGAGCGGTTGCGCTGGATAGCGCTGGCCTTTGTGCCATCCAGCCTGATGATTGGCGTCACCACCGTATTGACCACCGATGTTCCCCCCATTCCGCTCTTCTGGGTCTTGCCGCTGGCGATTTACCTGTTGAGCTTCGTGCTGGTCTTCGCAAGCCGGCCACCGATTTCGCATCTCTGGCTCATTCGCAGGTTGCCTACCCTCCTTCTTCTCACGCTCTTTCCGACCCTGTCCAAGATCCAGCTGCCTTTGCCCGTCTTGTTTCTTGTCTACCTGCTGGCGCTGTTCGCTGTTGCCCTGGTCTGTCACGGTGAACTGGCCCGCACCCGGCCGCAAGTTGGCCGCTTGACGGAGTTCTACCTGTGGATTTCCGTGGGAGGCGTGCTCGGCGGCATCTTCAATGCGCTGCTGGCTCCTGTGATCTTCTCCTCGTTGGTCGAGTTTCCGCTGGCTCTGATCTTCGCGGCATTGCTGCGCCCGGCCATCGACCAAAAGCCCGATGCGCCGGCCAAGGCTGCATGGGTCAAACGCAACGACCTGCTCATGCCCTTGGCGCTGGGGCTGACCATGACTGCGCTTATCCTTGGCCTCGCGCATTTCGGCGTCAAGCCCAGCCCGCCCCTGATCATTCTCCTCTTCGGTTACTCGATGGTCTGGTGCCTGAGCTTTGGCAAGCGGCCGCTGCGCTTCGCGGCAGGTCTGGCGGCGCTGGTGGTAGCCAGTTCGCTCTACGCCGGTCCCTACGGAAGGTTTCTCCTTAAAGAGCGAAGCTTCTTTGGCGTCTTGCGGGTGGCCAACGATCAGACCAGCAACCTTCGGTATCTCTTCCATGGCGCCATCGTTCATGGAATCCAGAGCCTCGACCCGGCAAAGAGCCGCGAGCCGCTGGCCTACTTTACAAAGTCCGGTCCGGCAGGGGGCATCCTTCGCGCCATGCAGGCCAAGACCCTCAACGGAAACGCAGCCGATCTGCCCAAGCCAAGATGGGCCGTTGTGGGTCTGGGAGCGGGCGCGATGGCCTGCTATCTGCAGCCGGGCGAGTCGCTGACCTTTTACGAGATCGACCCTGCCGTCGAGCGCATCGCATCGGACCCGCAGTACTTCACCTTCCTCAGCCAATGCGCGCCCACGGCGCCGATCGTGCTCGGCGACGCGCGGCTCAAGCTGCGCGACGCCGCCGACCGCAGCTATGACCTGATCGTCCTCGACGCCTTCAGCGGAGATACAATTCCGATGCACCTGATCACCAGGGAAGCATTGGCGCTCTACCTGCGCAAGCTCGCGCCGGGAGGCACGCTCGCCTTTCACATCAGCAACAACCACTTGAAACTCGCGCCCATCTTCGGCGCGCTGGCCCGCGATGCCGGGTTGGTGTGCCTCATTGACGACGATACCGTCCTTACCCACGCGCAGTTCGACCAGGGAAAATACGCTTCGCAGTGGGTCGTCATGGCGCGAACCAGGGCCGACCTGGGGCAGTTGGGAACGGATGCTCGCTGGGTACCCCTTGAGGCGCCTTCCGGAGCGCCGGTCTGGACAGACGATTATTCCAATCTAGTTCGCATCATCAAGTGGAACTGAGTTCGGCGGGACGTGTATGCCGGGCGCGCCAGGCCTCGCTCGATCCTGAGACCTCGGATGCCGCGAATTCGATTCACCCTAAAGACTCCCTGGGAGCTATTTCTTCGCCTCATCCGCCCGTGCCGGCCCTACGGCAACAGCCTTTGCCCCCGCACCCACCGGTCGCAACGGAATCGGCTGTGCCTGCGGCGCCTGGTGCATGGTCACAATAATCGCCCCCGCCGGCTTCTTCCCCGCGCACTGGTAGGAGTGCGGCGTGCTGGCGTCGAAGTACACCGCGTCGCCCCCCTCCAGCGTGCATGCCTGATCGCCGTGGCGCAGCTCCAGCTCCCCCTCCAGCACATACAGAAACTCGAACCCGTCGTGCATGTGCGCCTTCGGCTCCATATCCTTTGTCAGCGGCACAAACTCCGCAAAGTACGGGTCCATGTGCCGGTCCGGTACCATGTAAGCAAGGCTCTCAAAGAAGTAAGTCGGCGGTTCCACCCCGGTCTGCGGCAGCCTCACCCGTTCCTTTTGCCGATGAATCCTGAAGATGGATTGCGGTTCGTTCTCAAAGAAATACTGGAGGTCCTTCGAAAACACCATCGCAATCCGCGCCAGGTTGCGCAGTGTCGGCACCACCCGCCCCGTCTCCAACTGCGAAAGAAAGCTCGCCGACAGCCCCGAATGCTTGCCCAGCTCCACCAGCCCCATCGACTTCTTCAGCCGCAGCCGCTTGATCCGCTCCCCGATCCGCTTCTCCGCAATAAACCGCTCGGCTGTCTCCGGATCCACCTGGGTCTTTTGCATCTCCTCGTTCTTCACCGCTGCCAGCTCGCCCATCTACCCCTCCTGCCCACACACAATCAGAATGCTCCACAGGGCAAAAGTTTGTCCAGATCAAAAAAAGTTCCCGTACCGCTAAACCAACCTGCCCCCAGGGTCAGTATTGTATTCACAACACGAAAAAAATATCGATGCTGTCGATATGCGCCTGCCACCGCCCCAAACCTTCTCTCGCCGCCTTAAATCCCCGCCGCAACCCACCGGCTTGCTCGCTTGCCGACCCCACCGCAGCCCCGCGTTATCCTAAAGAGTCCGGCCGCCCCGTCCTCAATCCGGCCACCAAGGAAGCCCATGTCCGAAGACCTGCCCACCACCGCCCCCGAAACCGCCGAAGCCCCAGCCGCCCCCGTTGCCACCATCGCCACTCTGGGCCAGCATGAAGGCCAGTCCGTCACCCTCCGCGGCTGGCTCTATAACCTGCGCGAAAGCGGTAAGCTGCTCTTCCCCATCTTTCGCGACGGCACCGGCACCATCCAGGGCGTAGCCCACGTAAAGAGCGTCCCTCCCGAGGTCTTCGACGCCCTCAAGTCCCTCACTCAGGAGTCCAGCGTCATCGTCACCGGCCGCGTCCGTGCCGACAAGCGGGCTCCCGGCGGCTTCGAACTCGACGTCCTGGACCTCCAGATCGTGCAGCGCGTCCCCGAATCCGACCCCTACCCCATCACGCTCAAGGAGCACGGCGTCGACTTCCTCATGGAGCACCGCCATCTCTGGGTCCGTTCCCCGCGCCAGTCCGCCATCCTCCGCATCCGGGCCGAAATCATGCGCGCGGCGGCAAAGTATTTTGACTCGAACGGCTTCATCCGCACCGATCCGCCCATCCTGACACCTGCTGCTTGTGAGGGCACCTCCACCCTCTTTCCCGTCGATTATTTCGGCGAACCTGCTTTTCTCACCCAATCCGGCCAGCTTTATATCGAGTCCACGGCGCTCGCCCTGGGCAAGGTCTACAGCTTCGGCCCCACCTTCCGCGCCGAAAAATCCAAGACCCGCCGTCACCTCACCGAGTTCTGGATGATCGAGCCGGAAGTGGCCTACTGCGACCTCGACGGCCTGCTCGAGTTAGCCGAAAACTTTCTCTCTCACATCGTTCAATCCGTCCTCAAGAACCGCGCGTCCGAGTTGACGGTGATCGGCCGCGATCCCGCCAAGTTACAGGCCATCTGTCCGCCCTTCCCGCGCCTCACCTACGATGATGCCGCCGCAATGCTCAACGCGGCTTACAAAACCGGCGCACTCGAGCAGCCGTTCGAATACGGCAACGACTTCGGCTCCCCCGACGAAACCTGGCTCAGCAGCCAGTTCGACCGTCCCGTCATGGTCCATCGCTACCCCGCCAACGTAAAAGCCTTTTACATGGAGCCCGACCCCCTCAATCCCAACCTCGCCCTCTGCGTCGATGTCCTCGCCCCCGAGGGTTACGGCGAAATCATCGGCGGCTCCCAGCGCGTCTCCAGTTATGAGTTATTAAGCAGCCGCATAGAGCAACACCATCTTCCCAGGGAAGCATTCGAGTGGTACCTCGACCTCCGCCGCTACGGTAGCGTTCCTCACAGCGGCTTCGGCATGGGTATCGAGCGCGCCGTAGCCTGGATCTGCGGCCTCGACCACGTAAGAGAAACCATCCCCTTCGCCCGCACCCTCCACCGCATCTACCCATAGGAGCAAGTCCATCGCGAATAATCCAACAATCCCGTTGCGGTCGAACATTGCGTGTGGGATGCTTTAAAACGCCTTGTAAACAATATCGGGAGCAGGCTGGTTGAGCAGGAATGTCATGACGAAAGCAGCCAGGCCCAGAGCTGTCGCGTAAACCACACGCGCATAGCGGCTGGTGAACACCGGCCCCTCAGAGGTCTTGATCGACAGCAATGCAGCGCGCAGGCCTTCCCAGAGCGCCAGTACGACTGTCGCGCACAGGCAGATCGCCAGCCACACGCCGAGCCATTCCGCAACGCCTATCGCAGTGAAGACCTTATCGATCTGCTGCCAGTTGGCCCAGAACCAAAAGAGCGTAAAGGCAAACCAACTGAAGGTCAGGCCGCGGCCAAAAGCAATATAGATTGGGTTCTTCGCCAGCGCCTTGTAGGGCTTGCGGCCAAGGCCGCGCGTGAGCCCCATCTGCCAGAGTTTGTTGATCGAAATCCCTCCGCCCTGCAGCACGCCGAAGATAACGAACTCCGAGGTGCGCCCGTGCCAGATACCTACAAGGAAAAACGTCACAAAGAAGCAGAAAACTCCCAATAGCGGCTCCAGGGCAATCGACGAAATGCGCCGCATCAGCGCCAGCAAAAGAGGGTTGTACACATAGGTCTTGAACCAAGTTGACAGAGTAATATGCCACCGGTTCCAGAAATCCAGAAACGAAGAAGCCGAAAAGGGCCGGTCGAAGTTCTCCGGAAGGCGCACGCGCATCAGCCGCGCCAGTGCAATCACAATGTCGATATAGCCGGAGAAATTCGCGTAGAGAAAGAACGGGTAGACGACGGCCAGCCGGAAAGCGGAGAAGAGCTTATGCGTCAAAGGCAACGGTTGAGACATCTGCGCCAGTGCGTCTTCCTGCACCGCGTGCAGCAGCATTGCCAGGACGTTCACCTTGAAGAAGCCGCGAACAATGCGCTCCAACTGCAAACCGACCGTGCGCGGTCCGAGCACAATCGGCTCGCTGGCGAACTGGTCGCGGACGAACTCGTCGTAGCGCTGGATAGGACCGGAAACGAGCGTAGTGAAATTCAGCGTGTACAGCAGGTAAGCGCCGAGGCCGATGTGCCGCTTCTCGCTGCTATCTCCCGATTCTATCAATAGGTGCAGCACGCGGAAGAAAATGTAAGAAAGCCCCAGCGTGAAATAGAGAGAGTGCAGAAAGATCCCTTCCGGCAGGAAGGTATATTTCTTCAGCCATACATAGACGATAGTGACCGCAAGAATGCTCCAGACCGTCGACCTGGACCAGCCGCGTTCGATCAGGACAAGCCCGATATAGCCAAGAAAAAGAAAACCGGCCAAGGGCAAAAAGACGATCGGGTTATGCGCCAGCAGACCAAGAAAAACGATGCTGGCCAACAGAAGTACGATCGAGCGCCAAACGCGCGCGCGGCTGAGGTTCGAGACCAACGCTGCGGCCAGGCCGAACAACACAAATTGGAAAGACGCTGAATCCATGGCTATCTTCCTTGCTCCTGTGCCGCCTGCGGCTGTGCGGCAATTCTGAGTGCGGACACTGCGCCACCGGTAAGCGCCTTGGCCAAAAGCTCGGAGATAATCCGGTGCCCGTCGGCATCGGGATGACCATCCACCGGGAAATAATACTTCTCGGGGTTGGGTATGCCGCGAAAATCCGGCAATATGTCGATGTAGGTTCCACCATGACTCATGATGATCGAGCCTATCTCACTGTCCAGCTTGTAGGGATTGTAGCCAGCCGGCCACTCGCCCATGGAGATCATGGCCGCCTGCGCGCGATTTGGCACAAGCACCGCCACAAGAGGTACCTTGGCAGCCGCGGCGCGCGATTCAACTTCCGCGGCATCGCTGTCGAACTGCCGGAGTTTATTTAGCCATTCCACACTCGGATTGATTCTAAGGAAGTCGGCGTCTTCGCCTCCCATCAGGAAACTCTTTACGTACAGGCTTTGACTCTCATACAAAAGGTGCCGCAACAGAAGCGCCGATTGAGTCCGATTGAAGTGGCCTCGCAGCATCTCCGGGATCGAATCGCTTGCATACGCAGTTTCCACCAGGTACCATGCCCTTGCCAGCGAGAGCGGTCTTCCGGCGCTCTCCGGCAGCGCGGGCGGCGGGTTCTTGCTCAACCCGTCTGGAGTGACTTCAAGGTCATTCGGCAACAAGATCCAGAGAACCATGTCGGGTTGGGCTGCCAGAATCTCATTGAAGCGCAAAGCGGCACTCATTGGAAAACCCTGCATCATGCTTTCGTTGTAAAGTTCAACCTTGCGCCCGGTCTGCCGCGAGAGTTCGATGGGCAGCAATGCCGCGAAGGTGTCTTCTCTCTGAACATACCTTCCGACCGCCATGGATGTACCGGTCATTACAATCCTGTAGGTTCCCGGCGGCTTTGGTCCGCACTCGATGCCCGCGCGGTCCCCACAGCTATTGAACCGGTATTGCGCCAATTGACCTTCCGGAAGCTTTTCCCAGCACACGGAGTTCGGGATGGCCCGTGCGCCGGCAGGGGTATCGTTTTGAACCGTGCAGGAGGTCAGATGCAGAGAAGTAACTCCGTCGGGAAGCGCCCGCCGCGCAATCGACTCCGTAAGAACCGCCGTGAGGCAAATCGTCAGCAGGCTGAGCAAAGGCAGCAGCACCCAGTCACGCCGCCGCAGCTTCGCTTCCTTCAGTGTCCCAGGATCGCTGGATTTCGGTTGGCTCATATAGGCAATCTCTCTTTAGCCATAGCAAATTTTATCAGGTTCCGAGATGCAAGCTTTGGATTACGGCATGGAAGTACTGTTCCTGCCCCTGCGCTGTGGGGTGTACTCCATCCACAAAGCCCGCGCCCCCCGGCGTGGTCTGTGGAAAGGGTTGTGAGAAGCCGTCAATCAAAGTGATCCATGGCAGCGTTTGGGCCATGCGCTGTCCCGCGTCCCGGAACTCGGAGAGCGTATTGCCGCACGAATTCGGCTGAGCTTCATCCGCACGGTGAATCGGAGTTTGCAGATACAGCGCCGCTCCGGGATTGCTCCTGTGGAGATTCTGTAGCAAACTCGACAAGCTCTCCGCAAACAAGCTGGGCGGGATGCAATAATGCCAGAGGCCGAAGTCGTTTGTGCCAAGTGCAAAATAGTAGGCCGTGGCGTTTGGATAGTCCCGATCGAGGTTCCCTGCAAAGGCGGCGCAGGTGGTCGTGCTATGGCAGAAGTCTGCCAGCCGCGCTCCGATGAAGCCGCGATTCATTACGGCGCCCGGCCACCGTCCAGAATCGGCCAGCCTTGCCGGCCAAGCGTCGTGGGCTGGGTCAGGTGTTCCATTGCCCTGGCCAATCGAGTCGGTCACTGTAACCAGGATCTGTCGACGGACGGGCTCTGGCTTCACGCTGATTCGAAACTTGGCAGGCACTGCAAATCCCGTAATAACGTTCTGCCTGAGCGGAAATGGAATGCCAATCCCGTTATAAAGAAGTGGGTTGGCGCGAATGACGATCGTGTGTTCACCTGTCATACCAAGAGACAGGCGCTGTGGCATCAGCACCGTGCGCCAGTTGACCGTCTTGCTGGCGCCGCCATCGATGGAGATATCGAACTGCGGTGGATCTTTCGGTCCAAATTGATCGAAGCGCGCAAACAGGAGCAGGGAAGGCGAGTCAGTGGATAGAACCACGCTGCTCAGGAAATCGACGGTCTCATGCGCGTCGCCGGGTTGTTTTCCATTGTTCCAGATCATGGCGGGGTCAACGTTGTAGAAGCGGTAACGGCCCGCGAGAAGAACGTGCGCAAGTTTTGCCGTTGCAACTTGCCCGCGGTTACTGGTCAGGCGAGCGTAAAGGCCTACTCGTACAGGAGGACTAAGGGCGAGGAGAAGCAGCGCCACAAGGATCAACACTGATGCCGAGGGCCGCGATATCCAGTCCCATCGCGGCAGCCTCCGCTCCCCGCCGCCTTGCGCGCTGGAGAGCGCAGTTACACGCTTGGGACTGACGCGCGGATCGTCCATACGTGTAACTTCTCCTTGGCCGCCACAGCGCGGGTGTTACCTAGTTATCTTCCTTGCTACCGTGCAGCCTGCGGCTGCGCGATTGGCGCCTGATCGACCACGCGTCCGGGCACGCCAGAGGACGCAATCCGATGTCCCAGACGCATCATAGGCCGCTCAAGGGCGTAGTAGCTAATGCTTGCGCATCCGAGCAGCCCGACAAGCTTCAACGGCCACTGCTGCAGCACTCCAAGCGGCAGCGCGCCTTGCCACCATTTGTCGCAAAAGAAAAGCTGCTGCCATAAATAAAGGCTATAAGAAAGCCGCCCGATCCAGCGCAGCGGCGCCGATTCCAGAATTCGGCCGATGAGGTTTTCGGGGCGCTGGGATGTGCTCAGCAGCAGAAGCGGGAGAATCATGCCCCGCAGCACGAGATTGAGCGGAACCTTGATGTAAAGTAAAGCTACATACATTGCCGCCAGAAAAACCAAGGAGAGCGGCGTAAGAAACCGGCGCAGGTATACGGCGTAACGATCATTGCTTGCCGCGATTGCAAGCACCGCGGCGATCAGCAACGCATCGAGCACCGTATCGGTGCGATAGCCAAGGTCAAGGTTGGAGTAGTGCGCCAACCAGGAGCGCCACGCAATTACGACACAAGCGAGCGTACAAAGCACCCAAACGCGCCGCTTGGGAAAGAAGACCAGGATTCCGGGAAGCAGCAGATAGAAGTGCTCCTCGACAGCGAGCGACCAGAAGTGCGCCGTAAACCAGTATGCGGGCGGTAACCCCGCGAGAACATAGTTTCGAAAGAAAAACATCGACGACAATAACTCCAGCTTCGCGACGTGAAGAAACGGCGACAGAGCGGCGAGCGTCACGAGGTAGAGCAGGGCTGGCGGGAGGATGCGGAAAGCTCGACGGATATAGAAATTGCGCAGGCTGATGCGACCGTGCTTCTGCTCTTCCTGGAGCATACGGCCGCAGATCAATATCCCGCTGATTGCAAAGAAAATCCATACCCCAGATCCACCGTTCAGACTTAATTGCTCAAGAAACGGCCCAATCACGGGAATGGCGACAGAAACTCTGCTGTGATGCAGCACCACGAGGATGATCGAGATGGCACGCCATCCGTCGAGTGTCGGCATATAGCCGGAAAGCTTATTGGCAACCTTCATCTTCGGCACCGTATTCCAAGTGGATTGGGTCACCTAAACTCCCATGCCGGGTGAATCCCCACCCCGTTCTTCTTGCGCTGTAGTTGTCAGGTCATCTCGCGCCGCGGAGCCACTGAAACTTAGCGGATCCTGCAATAAGACAAATCGTTAACAGTCCGATCGCCGGCAGCAGCACGCGTGGAACTAGCATACACTTCGTTCATGCGAGTAACTTCTCCTCAGCCGCCAAAGCGCGGCTGTTACCCAGTTATCTTCCTTGCTCCAACGCAGCCTGCGGCCGGGCCGCAACGCTGAATGCGGGAATGGCCCCGTTGGTAAGCTCCTTGGCCAAAAAACCGGAGATCATCGCGTGCCCATCTGCATCGGGATGGCCATCCGCCGGGAAGTAATGCTGCTCGGGATTGGGTATCGTGCGGAAGTCCGGCAATATGTCGATATAGGTTCCGCCATGGCTGGTTACGATGAAGCGCAGTTCATCGTCCAGCTTGTAGGGGTCGTAGCCTTTTGGCATCTCGCCCATGGAGAGCATGGCCGCCTGAACGCGCCACGGCACCAGCACAATCGCCAAAGGCACGCCCGCAGCCTTGGCCCGCGCCTCGATGTCCGCGGCATAGAAGTCGAACGAAAGCAAGCGGCTTTGCCATTCCGCGCTCGGTTCGGCCCTTAGAATCCTCGCCTCGGGCCCCTCCAGGTGAGACTTCACATACTGACTCTGACTCTCGCTCATAAAATGTTGCAGCAGATACTTGGTCTTCGTGCTATTCAGGAGATCGCGCACTGTGCTCAAGAGATCGGAAACCGCCCCAACGATCGATTTCTCAGCCAACGCTTCCTTCATCCGGCGCCCGGTCCTTCCCATAAAAACTGCGGACTCGAGCGGCATGATCCGGACAGGAGCGGCAACCGCCGCGTGTTCAATGTCCCAGTATGTCACTATCCAGAGAATCATGTCGGGCTTGGCTGCCAGAGTCTCATTGAAGCGCAGAGCTACAATGTGCGGGACTTCATACATCATGGCTTCGTTGTAGAGTTCAACATTGCGCCCGGTCTGGCGAGAGAGCTCGGCGGGCAGCAACGCTGCAAAAGTCTTCTCCCTCGGCACTCCCCATCCCATCGCAAGCGATGAACCGGCCATGACAATCCTGTAGGTTCCGGGGGGCTTTGGCGCGTACTCCATGTCCGCCCGGTATCCGGAGCTATTGAATCTGTATTCCACCGGTAGGCCTTCCGGTATCTTATACAGGCACACTGAGTTCGGAATCGCCCGCACGCCAGTCGAAGAATCGTCCATGATCAAGCAACTGTTTATCGACGAAAGCGACTCGCGAAACATTCGCCGAGCAATCGACTCCGTGGAACCTGCGATGAGGCAGATCGTCAGCAGGCCGAGCAGGGGTAGCAATATCCAGTCCCGGCGCGGCAGTTTCGCTTCTCTCATGGTCCGAGGGTCGTTTGCGCCGGATTGCGTCATGCGTGCGATTTCTCCTTGGCCGCCAAAAAGCCCTGGGAAACCACCTTCATCGGCGCACTCTGCGGCTCGGCGCCCTCGACGAGAAGCTCCCAGCGCGTCAACCTGGAATCATCTTCGTCCACCTTCGTAAAGCCAAGCTTTGCGTAGTGATCGACGACCAGCTTGTTGCGATCGGTAGGGCGATAAGTTCCGCATAACTTGTGAACGCCAGCCGCGCGCGCATGCCCAAGAATCTCGCGCAGCACCATATGCTCCACCTTGCGCCCCAAAACGCGGCAACTCATCAGCCAGGTGTCGATCTGCCACACTCCTCCCTCAACCGGCCGGCAGACAACAACGCCGATCATGCCGTTATCGCCGAAGATATCCGCCAGCCTGACTTGCAGCGTGAAAACTTCAGGGTCGTTCTCCGCCTCGGTAACTTCCGGATCGGTGTAGCGGCGAGTCGTCAGGTTGTACTGGTTGGATTTGTTGATGAGCTGCACGATGCGCGTTCTGCCTGTCGCGTCAAAGGGCTGGAATGTGATGGTCATGTCCAGCGATGCCAGGTATGCGTCCACGCCGCCAACCTGCTTTTGCAGGTTGGCCCGCTTCGCGTTGTCCTGGTAGAAGCCCGCCCGCTTCAGATCCTCGGCGGCAAAGGCCACGGCCTCAAAATACCCCCCTGCCGCAAGCGTTCTCGCGTAGTAAGCCGGATCCTCCGGCAACTCCGGCACCGCAACTTGCGGAAGCAGTTTGCGCACCAGCCCCCGCTCCATAGGATTGTCATCGAGAAACACCATGGCGTCCAGGCCCAGAGAAAGTTCCTCGGCGATAGCCTGAATGTTAGTCGCCTTGTCGTTCCAGTTAGCCTGAAAAACGGCGATGTGGTCCAGCTTCAGAAGCATCTCCGGGTGCTTTTCAAAAGGCTCGCGCGCCACCTCGTCTGTGTTTTTCGACGACACGGCCAGTACGATCCCGCGTTGGCGCAGGTCCAAGGCAAGCCGCTGCACCGCCAGGTGCGCCTCACCCCGTACATCGCCCTGCGCAACCTTGATGCCCTCCAATCCGTCGTCCCCTATAACTCCGCCCCACACCGTGTTATCCAGGTCGAGAATCAGAACCTTTGCGCTCTTGCCCCGGATCGCTGCAACCGTCCGGGCAACGTGATCGGCGTAAAGCGGAATGAGTTCGTCGGAGAAAGAAAACTTCGCCATATTCCATAACTGCGTGTTGTGCCAGTCGGCAAGTCCAACTGTCTCCGCAAGTCCTGCCACGTCCAGCAGCACATCGCCCGAGCCGAGAACATACTCGGCCAGTTCGCGATTGATGCCGTCGATCAGGTTTCGCAGCGTGCCCGGCAGCGCGCGATCCAGGCTGCCAAAGAGCGTCTCCGGCGGAGGGGCGAAGGTTTGAAAGATGCAAACCGCATTCGAGTTGGCCTTGATGCCGTTGCGAAGCGCCTGCAAGTAGCCCATAACTCCTTGCACGGTAGCGAAAGAAGCCTCTGAATTCCCCAAAGAGAGTTTCAACGGCAGGGCGCGATGGTCGAGCGCAAGCAGCACCGCATCCGGTTTCGAGCTATTGACCTTGGAGTCAGGAGTCAGAGCCTCCTGCGCCACTTGGTCGTAGGACGGCTGTATAACTTCAAGAGCAATCCCGTGCCGCGCGCCGCTCGCCACCAGAGCCGGCACAATCAAGTCGATCGTCGAGTTGCTCAGCACCGCCATCCGGAAGGGCACGAGCGGGTCAAGAGACTTGCCGGCGGATTTGGCTTCCGCGTGCGCTTTGCCGATAACCTTGGCCAGCTTCGTCAACTGGTTCAAGTCCAGGGCGTGCAACGCCAGCGCTTGCAGTTCGCGGCCCAGCGGGCCATCCGAGTTAGGCAAGGCTTTCAGTCTCTGAGAAAACTCCCGCGGCGCGCGCGGCAGCCATTGCAATTCCGAATAGAGTGCGTTCATCAGCTGGATTCCAGTTCCCGCAGGGACACCCTCGATAAGCTCCGTTGAAACGCTCTGTGTGTCTCGATGGCGGGATACATCATTTTAAGCCCGAGCCTTGATCAGCGCGACAAGTTCGCCCACATTTTGCAGCTTGCCGATCTCCGATGTCGAAAACTTGATTTTGAATGCCCTCTCGATCGTAAGTATCAGGCGGATATGGGCAAGGCTATCCCAGCCGTCCACGTCCTTGGCCGACAGCTCGGACGTTACTTGAATTGAATCTTCATCGAAAACGTCTTCGAATATCTGCGTCAGTCGTGCATAGATCTGCGGTTCGTCCATCCTGAAAAACCCCCTAGTACTGCCCTGCAAGATTCGATCCCAACTCACCTTCGACACCGCGCAAAGAGGAGCGGCAGGCTTCGCGTCAGTTCTCGACACTCTTGCGGGTTCTGGCGTTCAAATCGCGGTTTGAGTGAAGACTAGCAGACTCGGTTCCCAGCTTCAAGCAGAGAACCGGCAGGAACGGGAGCGGTTGGGCAATAAAGTAACATTCGCAATGAATGCTTCCCTGCGCGGGAAATTACCGCGTGGGCCACTCTTCGACCACAATGCCAAGGTCGTTGAGCTGCTGGATGGCGGCTTCAACGTTGCGGCGAACCTTGGGACGGTCCTTGCGGTTGGCCAGAGGCGACTCAGCCACGGCGATCACGCGGCCATACCGCCATGCACCGGGGGGCAGCGCAATCAACGCTTCTGTCAAGTCTCCGGAGCGCAACTGAATCTCCTGGCGGCGAGCTGCTTCAGGACGAAGCATCGTTCCCTGCCCCAGGTTGCTGGGGTTGGCGTCGGTCATCGTGACGCGCAGGTTGAGCGAGTCCGCATCGACCGAGAGGAATGGATTGGCCCAACCGCCGGGCTCATGCACATCCACATACAGGCTCTTGGTGGGCAGCGGGATGCGGGCAAGCTCGGCCCGCTGCCGGTCACTCTTCGTGGCGGATGCCTGGGCCGCGGCCTGAGCCTGATGCTCGGCGTTAACCGCATTCTGTGCAACCCCAACCACCGCCTGCTCTTCTTTGTGGCAAGCCACGAGGGCCACCGCCAGCAGCAGGACCATGGCCGCAAATCCCCTGATTTGTGCTTGCTGAATCACCTATCAAGGATAACAGGGCCGCTCGGCGGCGCAGATCAAGTGCGAAGGTGCAGCATGAAGCTGGCGTAGTCGCGATACTGGAGTTCTTGCATTTCCAGGGCTCAAAAGCGAGCCCCCTCGACTTCGCTCAAGGCAGACTTTGGGGCGCCCGCAAACGTTACTTTGGCAACAGCCCGCGCGCAATCGCGTCCAGCATCCCATTGAGGAAGTTGATCGACTCCGGCGCGGAGAAGCGGCGGCCAATCTCCAGGGCCTCGTTGATCACGATAGGAAAGGGCGTGCCTTTGAAGCCCAGCATCTCGCCCACAGCCATGCGCAGCAGGTTGCGATCGACGGCCGGCATCCGCTCCAGGCGCCAGTGCTTGGAGTTTGCCACGATCAGCGCGTCGATCTTTTCCTGATGGGCCACGGCCACGCGGAACAGATCCTCGGCAAAGCCGCGGACTTCCGGTTCGACCTCATCGCCGGCCTTCCAGAAGGTGGCGCGCACCTGATCCGGGGTCTGCTTGCCGATGTCTGCCTGAAACAGCATCTGCATGGCCAGTTCGCGCGACTTGCGCCGCGGTCCGGCGGTCAAGCAGCGCCGCCTTGCTCAGCTTCGCCTGACTGGATCTTTCGGCTCACGCTCACCATCTCGATGGCGGCCAGGGCAGCCTCAAAACCCTTGTTCCCGGCCTTGATGCCGGCCCGGTTGAGCGCCTGCTCCAGAGTTTCGCAGGTAAGCACGCCAAAGCTGTGGGGAATCCCAGTCTCCTGCTGCGACTGGCCTATGCCGCGCGCCACTTCGTTGTAGATGGCCTCATAATGAGCGGTTTCGCCGCGCAACAAACAACCTAGCGTCACGATGGCGTCCACCTTGCCCAAATTGGCCACAGTGCGAGCCGCGGCCGGAATCTCCCATGCGCCCGGAACGCGGACCACTTCAACATCGTTACGCTGTGCGCCGCTGCGCAACAGAGCATCCAACGCACCATCGAGCAGCCGCTCGGTAACGACCGCATTCCAGCGCGCGGCTACGATGGCAAAGCGCATTCCGGCGGCGGACAGATCGCCTTCGACAGCCACCGGCTTGCCCTTGAGCGGATCGGTCCACGCCCAGAAGCTGAACGCAAACCCAGGCTCCGGCTCGACGGTAAAGATGCGCGACTTCCAGTAGGTTTCGTTGATGGGGGAGAGGCGCGGAACGGCTGCATCGCCGCCTTCGGCGCGCAGCCAGCTCTCCGCAGCCTGGTGCACCGCATCCAGCGCGGTCACCTCCACCAGCACATCGGCGGTCGATGGAAATTGGCCATCGACAAACTCCAGGTTGCCCAACGGAGCCAGAAACGATGCCCCTCTGCTCGTCTGCTCGTTCCATCCTGCGCCGGGAGCAAAACCCAGTGCAGAAAAGAAGCTCGCCAGCCTGTCATAGGCCGCGGCGTTGCCGGCAGGACGAAGAAAGGAGATCCCTTTGATCATGCTTTGATTCTATCGTGCGGAGATGGGGGAATCGGCGAGCCGGCGAGGGCGGGTCGAGGTGTGCGGTATCCCACCCTTTTCGCAAAGAACGCGAAAAGGATGGGGCACCCCGGCACTCCGGTGAACCGGCGGACAGTAAAAGGCCGGCGCGTGGCCGGCCTTCCTTGTTTCAGTCTCGATGTGCTGACCGAAGGCTACGTGGTGGAGCGCGGCTTCACGGTAATAACCGTGGCCGGCACCGAATTGGTGGTCGGCGTGGTCAATGCACAGCCGGGGTCGATGCCGCCGGGTGTGCAGGCAGGCAGGTTGGGCGCGATCTGCTGCGTGTCGGCTTTCGCCGGGTTGGTGGTGACAAGCGGCACGCTGATGTAGTGGATCAGATTGTCGCCCGCAGTGGAGACGAAGAACAACGCGTCGTCCGGACTGAAAGCGCCCGCAACAGGGGCCGTGATCGCCGACGCCGAGCTTCCGCCCAGCGTTACATAACCCACTGTGCCCGCCGCCCCTCCGCTGCCCGGTACATAGTAAGGCAGCTTGGCGCCGGTTGTGGGGCTGGTCGTGGGGGGGGTATAGGTGATGAAGGCCAGGTTCGACGCCGGCGAGGGGACGACCTGATTAACGGCGGCTGCGTTGGCTGTGATCGGCGGCGTCTGGCTCACGGTGGTTATAAGCACTAGCGGCGAGAGCGTATCGCCAGGGGCGAGCAGGTAATTGGGGTTGGGTTGCGGAGGTGCGCCGATGAATTCCGGAGGCAGACAATTGTATGCGGGGATGGAGACCCCGATGTCGGACAAGGTGATGCCGCTCCCGGAGGTCGATGCGCCGAGGATGTGGTTGCCATCTGTGGTTGCAGCCAGCACATCGGTCTGCGCAGCCACTGAATTGTCCGGGACCGGCCCCTGCGGATAGAAGAGGATGCTCGCGGAGTCCCCAACCGTGCCGGAGGGGCACCAGGTGTGCGCCGTGGTGGGACTGCCGCTGAGAAACGCGCCCACACTGGGGATGGTAATAGCCAGGCTCTGCGCACCAGTGGAGGGGGAGGCGCAGTGGGGGCCCGCGACGGAACAAGGCAGAGGATAGCTGCTCCAGCCCGTGTTCTGGTTGTAGACATACAGCGTGTCCGAGTGGCCGGTGATGCCTGCCGCAACGTTCTCCGGCGTGTTGTTCAGCGCTAAGCTGTCGGTGATGTACAGCGTCTTCGAGTCCGGCGTCCAGGCTGCGGCATTGCCCACACCGCCATTCGTCGAGTTGATGCCGCCGCTGGTGTTGTAAACATAGAAGACCTGGCGCACCTGGTCGTTGATCAGCAGCGTCGAATTGTCCGGGGAAACGGCCAGCACCACGCCAGGGGCATTTGCGTCCTGCTTTGTAAGCATGTTGCCGAGGGCGCTGTAGACCATCAACTCCCGGGTTGAACCGAAGTAAAGATTGTTGCCGCCCCGGTCCATCACCATCGAATTCGGCACATAAGGCATGCGCACCGGCGTGCCCATCGTGCCGGTCAGCAGCTCGACGGAAGCAAAGTACTGCGACTGGCCCGGCGCCGAGAACCAGACGTACTCGCTGGCAGTGCCGGGAGTGGTCACCGTGACCGGGTTGGACGAAATCGAGAGGCCGGTGCCATACAAGCCGATCTCATTGATGGGAGCCGGATTGCAGGTGGACGGCTGGCAGATGGCATAGATCGAGGCCACGCCCGGAAAGTTAGCCGAAATGCCTCCCGAACCGCCGACACTGATGTCGATCGGGTCGGTGGACTGGTAGTCCAGAGCAAGACCGCTGATGGGCAGATTGTTGGTGTCGAGAACTGTGGTCACCAGATTCTGCGCCACGCCCTGGGTGATGGTGCCCGTGAGCGAGCCGTTCGCCAGGGTGACGTTGATCGACTTCGGCGGGCAGGTGGAGAAGTAACCGGCCGACGAACCCGATTGTGCCACCGAAGCTGTGATTACGGTGGTCCCCGGCTGCGCCGCCGTGAGTTGGTTGGTCTCGTTGTTGATCGTGGCCACGGTCGAGGCGCCGACTGAATAGCTGAGAGCGCCAATGGCCGCCGAACAGCTCGGAACCGGGATGGGCTGCGGGATGCCGTTCACAACCGTGGTCGGTTGCGTGCAGGCATAGTTGGCCTTGGAAACAGAAGCCGGCGCGCAAAGCAAATACTGTGTGTTGTCACTTCCAACGTAGCAAGCCTGCGCGTCCAGTTGCGCCGTCTGGCCCTGCGAATAGCACTGCTGCGGCCCGGAGAGAGCGAGCGTCACGGAGGTCACCTGCGCATGAACGTAGACCGCCACCGGGTTGGAAGTCACCGAATTCGCGGATGCCGTGAGGTAGACCGTGCCATAGGGCAGGCCGCCAGTCGAGGGCAGCGGATTCGGCTTGCTGCAGATGGTGTAGTTCGCTATCCCGCCGCCGGTGTTCCGGTTCCACGTCCCGGCGCACATGTTGCCGTTGGGCGAAACGTCCACTAACAGTTTGCCGTTAAAGTAGGTGACGCCGTAGGTGTACGTGGCCACAGAGGCCAAGGCGCCCTTGCACGTGCTGGCCGAGGGCGAATAAACCTGCTGCGTCTGCCCAAAGGCAAGGGAGATGCCCGTGGTCTGGGGCTGCAAGACGATGGACGCCACGTCCGAGTCCCTCAACCCGTAACCCAAGCCGTTGCAATAGTTCGCCCCGGGATTGCGCGTGCAGCCGGAGATCGATATCCCGGCCGGAATGGCCAGGCACAACAAGCAGACAAGCGTCAAAAACCGCCGCATGAATCCTCCCCGCCCC
>OCTA010000796.1_pt1 | contig 29212 bp, 10 predicted proteins | sample 1538991 | NCBI WGS metagenome assembly OCTA01 (sample SAMEA3539302, study PRJEB22396) | soil metagenome | biome: tundra; feature: field; material: soil | place: USA | collected 2010-05 | depth 0.15 m | reverse complement strand
ACATCCTGTTCCTGTTTTTCCTGGATGCTTTCAGCCACGTGTCCAGCCCCTACGTAGGCATTTTGGCCTACATGGTGGCGCCGGCCATCATGATTGTCGGTTTGGTGATGATCCCCGTGGGCATGATCATCGAGCGTCGCAGGCGGCTTCATGAAGTGGGTCACCCGCCGCACTTTGCAAAGTTCGATCTGAATAATCCGGCGCAGCGCAGCGCGGCTGCCTTTGCGCTCAGCTTTGTCGTGATCTTCGCCTTGATGAGCGCGGTCGGCAGTTACAAAGCCTACGAGTTCACCGACTCGGTGCAGTTTTGCGGACAACTTTGCCACTCCGTCATGAGCCCGGAATTTACCGCTTACCAGCAATCACCTCACGCCCGCGTGGGTTGCGTGGAATGCCACGTGGGATCGGGCGCCAGTTGGTATGTGAAGTCCAAGCTCTCGGGCGCCCGCCAGGTTTATTACACGGCGATGGGCACCTATCCTCGGCCCATTCCCAGTCCGGTGCACAACTTGCGCCCGGCTGCGGACACCTGTGAGCAGTGCCACTGGCCCAAGAAGTTCTGGGGCTCGCAACTCAAGGTGTTTTCGCATTACGGAACCGACGAGCAAAATACTCCGCGTGTTCTCCGCCTGCTGATCAGGACTGGTGGTGGCGATCCCAGCACGGGGCAGGCCGCCGGCGGTATCCACTGGCACATGAACATCAACAACCACATGACCTATATCGCCACCGATGACCAGCGGCAGGTCATTCCCTGGGTGCGCATGGAAGACAACAAGGGAAACGTGGTCGATTTTATGACCAAGGACAATCCGCCAACCCAGGCCCAACTCGACGCCGGTACCAAACGCAAGATGGATTGCATCGACTGCCATAACCGTCCTTCGCACATCTACACTCCGCCGGACGTCTCCGTGGACCGCGGTATCTCAGCGGGCGTCATCGACGCCGGACTGCCTTTCATCAAGGCGCAGGGCGTTGAGGTGCTGATCGCGGACTACAAGACACACGACGAAGCCAAGCAGGCGATAGCGGAGAAGATTTCCAAGTTCTACGCAGAGAAATATCCGCAGATTGCTTCCGGCAAGTCCGATAGCATCAAGAACGCTGTGGCCGAACTGCAGCGCATCTACAGCACGACTTTTTTCCCCACCATGAAGGTGAACTGGAAGACCCATCCCAACAACATTGGGCACATGTATTATCCGGGCTGCTTCCGCTGCCACGATGGCAACCACGTGAGTAAAGACGGAAGAGTCATCAGCAAGAACTGCAATTCCTGCCATACGCTGCTGGATCAGGAAGAAGGAGCGGCGCATCTGGCACAAATGCAGACGGAGAACTTCAAGCATCCGGTTGATATCGGCGACCTGACTGCGGTCAATTGCAATGACTGCCACAGCGGAGGCGTCGGACCGTAGAGCGGCGTCCCATCATTTGATCGCATCGCGGGGCTCATGAGGGATCGTGAGCCCCGATGTGTTGCTCCGAACCGGAGTGACGTACATCACAGGTCGCAGTGATAAGACTCACGGCTCTTCGGGTCGTCGAAATCCTATCGTTAAGTACAGAGCGACGAGCCGGGAACGCAGACTCGATGAGGAGAGAGCATGTCAGAAGGCAACGGAAGCGAACAAAAGGCGGCCAGCAAGGAATTTCAGCCGCGCCTGATTTTCTGGGAGGTGACCAAGGGCTGTAACCTGCGCTGCGTGCACTGCCGCGCCACCGCCACGGAGTTGATGTCACCCCAGGACCTCCCCACGGCCAAGGCCCTCGACATCATCGACCAGATCGCCAAATTCGGGAATCCGATTCTTGTATTGAGCGGCGGTGAGCCGCTGTATCGGCAAGATATTTTTCAGTTGGCAGAATATGGCACGAGCCTGGGACTGCGAGTTGCCCTGGCGACCAACGGAACCCTGGTGACGAGAGACGTGGCCGAGAAGATCAAGCACGCCGGCATCAAACGGGTTTCGATTTCGCTGGACGGCTCTGACGCCGCAACGCATGACGCGTTCCGCGGGATTCCCGGCGCCTTCGACGCGGCCATTTACGGCATGCGCAACATGCAGGAGTTGGGGCTCTCCGTGCAGATCAACACCACCATAGCGCGGCATAATGCGCACCAGTTGCCGGAAGTGCTCGAAATGGCCCGGCGGTTGGGAGCCGACGCTTTGCATACGTTCCTGCTGGTTCCCGTGGGATGCGGCGTGGATATCGCCGAGGACATGATGGTCCCTCCGGAAGAGTACGAGCGCATGCTGAACTGGTTTTATGATCAGTCGCTGAGTGGGGACATCGAGCTGAAGGCAACGTGCGCGCCGCATTACTTCCGGGTTTCACGCCAGCGCCGGGCTGCTGACCGCCGCGCGGGCAAGCCAGTGCCAGCCGCGCCGATTGCACACCATCCTCCGGGACACATTGGCGCCACCGAAATGACGATGCCGGGATCGACGGGGATTTCGCTCAAGCCGGGCGGCGGACCGCCAGTTGGACACACGGGGCATCCCGGGGGCCATCCCAGCGACATGAACGCCATGACCAAGGGGTGCCTGGCTGGAACGGGTGTGTGCTTTATCTCGCACGAGGGAGAGGTCTTTCCGTGCGGTTATCTGCCCGCCATCGCCGGCGATCTGCGCAAGCAAAGCTTCGCCGACATCTGGACCAACTCAGAGGTCTTCGGCCAACTGCGCGATGACGACAACTTGAAAGGGAAGTGCGGCTGCTGCGAATTCCGTCATGTCCGCATGGGTTGCCGAGCGCGCGCTTACGCTGCCACCGGAGACTTCCTCGCGGAAGAGCCGTTCTGCGTGTATGAGCCGGGTACATCGGCGCAGATGGTTCGGGAAATCGCAGAAGCCAAGAAGTAAGAACGAATTTCCGATGTTGCACTCCTCCACCGGGTCCCGCGAGGGGCCCGGATTTTTTGGTGTCAATTTTCCGCGAGCTCCTCATCAGGGACACAGGTTTCGTTCACGGAAGCGTTGCTTGACCATTCCTCCGGTTTGACCGATAGTTGGATGAGGATGGCAACGGCTGCCGAAAGGCTTGCATGGCCGTAATCCGCGGGCTGAGTTCGCCGGCCTTTTGTAGTCTTCTTAGTTGGCAACGACTTGCAAGCAAAGATACTTGGGCCAATCCGCCCGTATTGGACGTGAACTAACTTCATGCAATCGGACACGTTGATCCAAGTAGAACAGGCCCCTCTCGCAACCACCATTGTCCAGCCGCGGAAGGCTTTCTGGGACCTGGAACTGGCGAGCCTGTGGGAATACCGCGAACTGCTGTATTTCCTGGTTTGGCGTGACGTTAAGGTCAAGTACAAACAGACTGCACTGGGAGTAGTATGGGCCGTCCTGCAACCCCTGTTAGCGACCCTGGTGTTCAGCATATTTTTTGGGCGACTCGCCCGGATTCCTTCGGATGGAGTGCCGTATCCGGTGTTTGTCTATGTGGCGATGGTCCCGTGGCAATACTTTGCCAACGCAATGACGGAATCGTCGAACAGCCTGGTCGCCAGTCAGAATCTGATCAAGAAAGTGTATTTTCCGCGCCTGGTGATTCCGATGGGATCGGTCATCGCCGGCTTGGTGGACTTCTGCTTTGCCTTCCTGGTGCTGATTGGGATGATGTTTTACTACGGCATTACGCCGAGCGCGTCGATTTTCCTGTTCCCGGTGTTTCTGCTGCTGGCGGTGTGCACGGCGCTGGGAGTCGGGTTGTGGATGTCGGCGCTGAACGTGCAGTATCGGGATGTGAAGTACACGATTCCGTTCCTGGCGCAGTTCTGGATGTTCGCCACGCCAGTGGTTTATCCGAGCAGCCTGGTCCCGGCGAAATACCGCGTCTGGTACGGTCTGAATCCCATGGCGGGAGTGGTGGACGGGTTCCGCTATGCGCTGTTGGGACGGGCGGCCAAGCCGGGTCCGATGATCTGGGTTTCTGCCGCCGCCGTAGCAGTGCTGCTGTTGGGCGGCCTGCTGTATTTCAGGAAAATGGAATCGACGTTTGCCGATGTGGTGTAGAACGCGGCGGAATGCTGCGACGGAACTTCAAGGGGAGCTGTAGTGAGTTCGATTGCGATTCGAGCGGAAGGATTGGGCAAGCGTTACCGGCTGGGCACGGGCGGGGCCTACAAGACGCTGCGCGAGTTCTTGCCTGGACTGGTGAGCGGCGCAGTCAAGCGGGTCCGCTCGGCCGGAGCAGAGGCTTCCAAGCCAGAGAGCTTTTGGGCCTTGCGCGACGTGTCGTTCGACGTCAACCACGGAGACGTCGTCGGCGTGATCGGCTGGAACGGCGCCGGCAAGAGTACTCTGCTGAAAATCTTCTCGCGAATCACCTGGCCAACTGAAGGACGCGCCGCTATCCATGGCAGGATTGGGTCGCTGTTAGAGGTAGGTACAGGATTCCATCCGGAATTAACTGGCCGCGAAAACATCTTTCTGAATGGCGCAATCATGGGAATGCGCAGGCACGAGATCGCTTCGAAGTTCGACGAAATCGTGACCTTCGCCGAAGTGGACAAGTTCATTGACACACCGGTGAAACATTACTCCAGCGGCATGTATGTTCGCCTGGCATTTGCGATTGCGGCGCACCTGGAGCCGGAAATCCTGATTGTGGATGAAGTGTTGGCGGTAGGAGACCTGGCATTTCAGCAGAAGTGCCTGGGCAAAATGAGCGAGGTCAGCCGGGGCGGACGCACCATACTGTTCGTTTCGCACAATATGGCCGTGGTTGAAAAACTCTGCCAACGCGCGATCGTGCTGCACCACGGACGCATCGCGTACGAGGGAAAGACCGCCGATGCGATCCACCATTACCTCAACAGCACGCTTGCTCCCAACAATCCCGACGGACACATTTTTTACCTGAGCAACTGCACAAACCGCCGGTCAAACGTGGGCAAGTTGCTGGATCGCATTGAACTGTACACCGACGACGATCTGCCGGTGCTGGAAGGCATTCGTATCGGCACCGGGCTGAAGGCGAAGATTTTCTTCAATCTCCCGAAACCCGCGAGGAGCTTCGACATGGGGTTGGGTTTCGATAACATGATAGGGCAGCGGGTGTTCACGGCGCACAGCCTGTTCGAACCGGACCGGCCGTCCGGCGAATGGGTTGGACCGCAAGTATTTGTTTGCGACATTCCCAGCTTCGCCCTTACCCCAGGAACTTATAACGTGCGCGTCTGGCTGGACGTTAATCATGTCGAAGCCGATCTTGTCGATCAGGCGGCGCGGTTGATGGTGCTCGAATCGGACTATTACGGAACTGGCAAGGCACCGTGGAATGGTGCGGTTGTCCTGAAACACAATTGGCGTTTGGAGCAGCCAACCCGAGCCTTGGCTGCCGAGTAGCTACCGTGGTGCTTCCGTAGATCCGCTATTCGCCAAGCGCTTCTGGTAATAGTCCCGTAGCTCGCGGTGCAGGATCTTTTTGGTTGGCCCCTTGGGCAGTTCGGGCATGTTCTCGAGACGGTTGATGATCACAATCCGTTTCGGCTGCTTAAAACGCGCCAGGGACTGTGCGCAATACTCCAGGAGTTCAGTCTCGCTGCTCGATGCATTGTCCTTCAGTCGCACGAAGGCGCAAATCTCCTGGCCCAGAATCGCGTCGTCTACCCCGACTACGGCTGACTCGGCGACATTCGGGTGAAGTGACAAGACGTTCTCAACCTCCGCCGGATAGATCTTCTCGCCACCTTTGACAATGAGGTCGTCTTTGCGTCCGCGGAAATAGTAGAAGTCGTCCTTATCGCGATATCCGTAATCCCCGCTGTGGTACCAGCCATTGCGAAATCGCAGCTTCTGAAGCTCTGGAAGCTTGAGATAGCCAATGGCCACATTGATGCCACGAATGCAAAGCTCCCCTTCCGTTCCGTCATGAAGCTCGTTGTCTGCTTCGTCGACCACCTTCATTTCGCACACTGGCAGCACCTTGCCGACCGAGCCAAGCTTGCGATTCTGAGCGGGATAGGGATTGAAACTTGAGTACGATGACGCCTCCGTCGAGCCAAAGCCCTCAAAGATCGGCACACCAAATCGGGCTTCGAATCGTTCTGCCAGACTGAGAGGCAGCAACTGGCCTCCGCAGAGGATGCCTTTCAGCGAACTGCGACGACCTTCGAGTCCAAAGGCGAGGATGGCTGCGAGAACAGAAGGCATCACGCTAGTGAAGGTGGCCTGATACTTCTCCACCAGCGGCCAGAATGAACGAAGGCTCGACTTGGGTTCGGTCCATACGATCGATCCGCCCTGGTACAGAGTTGTCGTAAGCGACATCACCAGGCCGTTGTTGTGAAAGAGAGGCAGGATGCATAGGCTCCTCGTGTCCGGTGTGAACTGGAACCACTCGGACACCGCCTTTCCGTCAGCCAGAAAGTTCATATGGCTAAGGAGGACGCCTTTGGGATTACCGGTTGTTCCCGAGGTGTAAATGATTACTGCGGGAGTGGAGGGCTCGACTTGCGGCAATCGCGCCTCTACCGCCGCCAGCTCCACCTTCGGCAAGTCGGCCACGTCTCCGAAAGCGAGGAAGTTCACCGCCGGAGCCATCTCGTGTTCGAGGCCGGCCATTTTCGCCTTGAACGCCGGGTCGTAGAAAACCGTCGCACTTTCGCTGTTTTCGATAACGAATCGAATTTCCCGCGCCGCCAGATCGGGGTTGATAGGCACCACGGTCATGCCGAGAAAGACGGCTCCAAAATAAATTGCCAGAAATTCCGGTGTATTGCGCAGCACAAGCGCAATGGTCTTCTGGCCAGGAGCGATGACAGTTAGCCAGCCAGCAGCAGATAGTGCGACTTCAAAAAATTGCGAGTACGTATACTCGCGTCCGCTTTCCGGAAACAGGACGAAGGGATGGTCAGGGTCTCTATCGGTATGGGCTTTCAGCAGGTCGAAAAAGTTCGAATACGGCAGGGTGACGGGTCGCTCCGTTTGCTGATGAGGCAGGAGTGACCATGTCATCCCCGAACCTCCTGCTGGATTCTCGTATGCAGGTATTGAATCAGTTTGTCCGCGGAGGTGAGCCGGAAGGAATCATCGCCGCTGATTTCAATGCCGAATTTTCTTTCGATGGCACCGAGCAACTGGATGTGCCTAAGCGAGTCCCATGAAGCAGTGGAGATCATGCTCGTCTCGTCGTCGAATTTCGGAATATGAAGCACCTGCTCGGCCAGCGGCGAAACGATAGAATACAACTCTTGAACGGTCATGGGGCCCACAGCGTGAGGTGTGTCATCAACGCTGCTACGCTCGGACGGCGTCACAGTTGCCGATAACTTTTCCAGGGCGTCACGCAGCTTTCTGGAGCCGACGGCGATACCTCCGGGTTCCTCAAACATAGCTGAACCAGCGACGAAGCCATAGTCGAAGTTACCGAGGATCGAGAAGCACTGGCTGACATCCTCAGCCCGGTTGCCACCGGTCGGAAACGGGAAAGCCGGAAGCACTGAGCCGAGCGGCGCCCCAGCCACTCTCAGGTTCTCCCCAAACTCTTCCGCGGAAACGTCGAATCGTACGTTAGGCCGTGGAAACGTCACGATGTCGGCCCCTGACAGACGAAACAGTTTGAGCATCAGCGGCATTTCGATGCCCACGTGGACATAGCGCGTGAACAGCGTCAGCATCGAGTAATGCGCTATCAGCGGGAGTTCAGTGCGGCTGCGCATGAGAGTCAGCAGGCTCGGGGTAAGCCGCGGTTGCACCATATAACCATCGACTTTCGTTTCCTCGCCGATCTTCAAGAACTCGTCGAAGCGGCTGACGTCACAGCCCAAGTGCAGCACCCACATCTTGTGCTCGCCGGTCTTCTGTTCCGCCTCCCGGGCTGCTCTGGCGCAAAGTGTAGCCCGCTCCCGCATAGGGCAGTAGGGGGGATCAACCAGCAATTCGTCATCTTTCACGATATCGCTGCCGGCCGATAGGGCCTCATAAGTGATCTTGGCATATTCCGCAGGTGCCAGGCCAACTTCGGGGCGCATTGGACCCATCAGTAGGGGGCGATTGTTCACGCCCAGAATTCGGCGAACCCCCGGGACACCATGACGGGGACCCGAAAGAGCCCGCATCATGTGGTCAGGAAAAGTCAGATCGACCATCTTGAGCTTGAGCATGCCTTTAACGTGGCTGGACTCACCCATCACGAAGCATAGAGCGTCTTCGATAGGGTTCCCGGTTTGACTCAACGACTCCCAGGGGAAGTCGACCTCGGCGAATCCGCAATCCACTCCATCGGCCGAAGGCATCAACCGGAGTTTCTGGACAGACGCCTGGTAGGGAGCGAGACGCGGAGCCGCTGCTCGGCCAGCCAAGGTATCGTATCCCGAAGTTGTCTGTTCGAGGCACATGCGGGTCAGCACTTCCTCCGGCGTGCCCTCGGCACGCGAGGTCTCGAAGTAGAAAGTCACTGTAATTGCTGTCGTCGAAGTGCTCATACCGATGCCCCCTAAGCCGATGATCGGCCCTAAGTCTCTCTAGTGTTCAAATCCCGTTTCCGGTCGCAAGAAACGCAAAGGTGCTTACTTTATAACGCCTCTCCCTGCGTAAGCAACTGACAATTATTCACATTTCTATACCGATTCGAAATTAACTTCGAAACTAACGTGGTAGGCGACGATCACTTTTGGTGGAGCTGGGGGTGCTTCGCTCGTGGGGATTCCGAATAGCGTGTCGCCGGTCGACCGTCACATCGGCTACCGCTCGGCGAATCCACCCACACCGCGTTCCAACTCGATTGTCCATGCCCCGGCGTTAACTGCCGCGGCTCGTAATCGCTCTTCCGCGACCACCACGGGAACTACAAACTGTAGGTCAGACACCCGATCCGCGAGCGACTGTAGAAAGCGAAGTGTTGGCTGATTGCGATCGGTCGGATTGAACTGAAATAGGATCTTTCCGAGCTTCAGATCGGAAGCAATTCCTCTCAAAGCCGACAAAACCGCGTACTCAACCTGTTTGCCAAGCACGGTGCAACTTAGCGACATTGACTCAACGATTAGCGCGTCTGGCGTCGGTCGAAGTGCCAGTATCCCGGAGACGCCGTAGTTTGCAAGTCGATCGGACACGACGATTCGCATGCACCCTCCCGAACCCAGTAGACGATCGATCTCTCCATCGGGCAAGTCGGTATTCTGTCCGTTGAGCGTAAAATCAGCCGCGATCCGTAGGATGCGATCAAGTTTGTCTCGATCGCTGTGGTCTGCCGGAGCGATCTGAACGTGGACCTTAAGGCTGGCCAAGTACCCTGCGAGTTGAGCGGGTGAAGACGGAGCCGCCGGGGCCGAGCACAAATCTCTGCGCAGCGACGTCTGTGCGACTTGAGAGCCCAAGTACTCGCCGAGTCGATCAAATGCTTCCTGAGTGAACGGGATTCGTCCTAACCGGTCTGTGCGGTTGTCCTCGACTTCTCCTGTGAACGAAGCCGACGGCCAGCCGACAGTCGTGATCTGACGATCGTTCTGTACTTTGGCCACGAGTAGGCTGGTGTGGGTTTGACACAGAGTGCCTAGTTTGTGCCGCTCCGCAATCCACCCTCGCGACGGACAAGCCATAAACCACACCTGCTTACCTCGCCGGGCCAAAGCCGCAATCTGGCTGACAAATTCATCAACTCTGGCGCGCAATTGCGAACGCAGTTGCTGATGTGCGGTAGAGGAGGTATCGTCAGGCGGTGCTGACTGTAGTTCCTCGAGTAACCAGTCTTCAACCCTGAGTAGCACAATAGTGCCAAGTATTTCGGGGGAATCTGCTGCAGCGCCCAGCATGTACTGGCTCATTTGCTCATACTGGCAAAAGCGAACTTCCGCTCCAACCTGGGCGCCGATCATGGCAGCCTTGAGGGCCGGCCCCAACGGAGTTGAAGTGAAGCTCGAAGCGACCTGAACAGCAAGTCCGGCATTTGTATTCATGGGCTTAGAGTGGCTTACTATACCACATCGGAAGAATGGCCCCCAGTATAAGGCTCGACGATTTCACGGTGTCATTTTCAACAAGTAAGTTACCGAAACTCCCCGTTGTCCACGGCCCAGGCCGAGGTTTAACGAAACCCTCCATTTCGAAGCGGTGAGCTAGTTACCAAACCTGTTGACCGTTACCATAAAATCAATAAAGATATGCAAATAGACGGAATGGAGTACTGCCCGCTCCAGTCTCCAAAGTGGCCGGGTAGAATCCCGGAAATCTCAACTGACAGGCAACCCTCTCGGCAACGGAAGACGGGTGTCTTTTTCACGGTTTCCGCGTCCTGCCGGGTAGGGTGACACAAGCATGGAGTTTTGGAACGTCGGCCAATCCGAGGAAGCTCCCGCAGCGATTGACGCCCGCAGCGGACGACGGTGGAGTTATGCCGATTTGAGAAGAGAAGCATCTGGACTTCAGGAAGCGCTCCCGTCACTCGGCCGCAAGTCGTTGGGACTGCTGATTGCCCACAACAGCTTTGAATGCCTGGTCGCTTACCTCGCAGCACTGAACGCCGGCAGCGCACTGATGGTTGTGGACGCAACGCTTAATTCTTCGCTGCTGAGCGATTTTGTATTGGCGTACCAGCCGGACTGGATCTTTGCCGACCATCTGGCGGCTGACTTGGCTGGATACCGGAAGAGTGCGTCGGGCGTGCGCGGATTGCTGGAGAACGAGTCGCCGCAGGATTTGGAAATTCATGCTGAGCTGGCGCTTTTGTTGAGCACCTCGGGATCTACGGGGAGTCCGAAGCTGGTGCGGCTTACGCGGAGAAACCTGGCGGCGAACGCAGCATCCATCGCGCAGTATCTGCAACTGACGTCCCAGGAGCGGCCGATCACGTCGCTGCCCATGTCGTATTCGTACGGACTCTCGGTCATTAATAGTCATTTGCATGCAGGCGCGGCCATCGTGCTCACCGACGACGGCGTGTTGCGACGGGAATTCTGGGACGCCATTGATCGCTACGAATGTACGTCGTTTGCGGGGGTCCCATACACCTACCAAATGTTGCTGCAGATGGGACTGCTGAGCAAAAAGGGACCATCGCTGAAAACGTTGACGCAGGCCGGTGGGAGGCTGGAGGAGCGTTACATCCAGCAGATGCATGAATTGGCATTGGCGCGCGGATGGAAGTTTTTCGTGATGTACGGCCAGACCGAGGCCACGGCACGGATTTCCTACGTTCCGTTCGAGCAACTTGGCGACAAAATCGGCTCGGTTGGGATCGCCATCCCCGAAGGCTCGCTTGCCGTGGACGAACCGACGAGCGAGCTGGTGTATAGCGGACCCAATGTGATGATGGGCTATGCAGAGTGTCGCGAGGACCTTGCCAAAGGCGATGAGTTGCAGGGCACATTACGGACCGGCGATCTCGCTCGGCAAGATGCCGATGGATATTTCTACATTACGGGGCGGCTGAAGCGGTTCCTGAAACTGTTCGGTAAGCGCTTTAGCCTCGATGAGATGGAGAAGATCCTGTCCCATCGCCTGGAGGCAAGCGTAGGGTGTTTTGGCCGCGACGATCTGCTGATGGCTGCCGTGGAAAACTGTGAGAACCCGGAGGCAATCGGCAGAATGGTTTGCGAGACATTCGATCTGCCGCGAACCGCGGTGAAGGTGGTGGCGGTGAAAGAACTGCCCCGCACCACCAATGGCAAGCTCGACTACCAGCGCCTGGCAGGTACTGACCAGATGCGCGCAGTAGAAGCGACACTTTAAGGGCCCAGAGAATGAGTACTGCAAAATCGAACATGGATCTGCAAAGCCAGGCGACAGCATCGCGCGACCTGAGGGCTTCGGAAGAGGCGCTCTCAAAAATCTGGCAAGAGGTGCTGCGCCTGCCGCGGGTCGAAAGAAACGCCAACTTCTTTGAGATTGGCGGCGATTCGCTGAAAGCAATGGAAGTGATCGCGCAGGTCAGCGAAGTCCTGCATGTCGAACTTCCGCTGATGGCGTTTTTCGAAGATCCCACCGTGATCCACCTGGCTAGCGTAATCGCGGGCGGACGGACGCCCTCGGAGGAGGCGCTGGCTAACATCTGGGCCGAGGTACTGGGGCTGTCGCAGGTGGAAACCGATGCGAATTTCTTCGACGTCGGCGGCGACTCGCTGAAGGCAATGGAAGTGATCGCGCGGGTCAGCGAAGTCCTGCAAGTTGATCTGCCGCTGATCGCATTTTTCGAAGATCCCACCCTCACTCATCTTGCTGCTGTAGTGGACGAGCTGAAACCTGCAGGGTCTGCTACTACCATAACGCGGGTGGAAGATCGCGACGAGTTTCCGTTGTCGTACTCGCAACAGTTGTACTGGTTACTCGAGCAGCAGAACCCCGGCACCGGCATTTACAACACGCCGCGCATATTCCGTATTCGCGGGAGAGTCGATGCAGCAGTGTTGGAACGCAGCTTGAACGAACTGCGTCGTCGCCACGAGATTCTGCGGGCCCGGTTTGTCACGGGAGAAAATGGGCCGGTTCAACTGGTTGAACCGGTTGCACCTCTGCACCTCGCCGTGGTTGATTTGTCGACGCAGCCGGCGGATACCAGAGAACCAGCGGCCATGGAATTGGCGCTGGAAACCGTTCGCGAACCCTTCGATCTGGAGCACGGCCCGGTGTTGCGGGCACGGCTGGTGCGGCTCGGCGCGGAAGAGTCCCTGCTCTGCGTGGCAATGCACCATGTCGTAAGCGATGGATCTACTGGCAGCATTGTGCTGGGTGAACTGGGTGCGATCTACGATGCGTTTGCGGCTGGCGAGCCGGACCCGTTGCCCGAAGTGGAGCTGCACTTTACCGATTACGCTGCCTGGGAACGGCAGTGGATGCTGGGGCCGCGTCTCGAACAGGAACTGGAATACTGGCGTTCGGTGTTGCAGGGCGCGCCTTCCTCGCTGGACCTGCCGACCGATTTTGTTTCCACCGCCGCGGACGACCGTCGCGAGCGCATGCGATCGGTGTCGGTTCCCCCCGAATCACTGGAACGACTGAAGGTATTTACGCAATCGAACGGGACAACACTGTTCACGTTGTTGACAGCAGGACTTCGGATATTGCTGTCTCGCTGGTCGGGCCAGGCTGATTTTCTCCTCGGTACCATCGCCAGCAACCGCAGCCGCAGCGGAACCGAGCGCATGATTGGCTGCTTTGTGAATTCGTTGCCTTTGCGTAACCCAGTTACAGACGGCCAGAGTGTCCTCGATCTGCTCAACCGCGAGAAGGACGCAGTGATGGGTGTGTTCGCTCATCAGGATTGTCCCTTCGCCAAGATCGTGGAGGCCATCAGCCCGGAACGGACGAAGAACGCCAATCCGCTGTTCAACGTGGCACTGATGCTGCAGAACTTTCCGCTCATCGCGTTCAGCGGCCGCAACTTTCAGGTCGAATTCGTCAACTTCGATATCCAGGTGGCATTGCTCGACTTGCGTTTCGTTGCACTGGAGACGCGCGACGGCCTGCAACTGTCGTGCGAATACAAAAGCCTGCGGTTCAGCGAGCAGACGATTGACGCGCTCCTGCATGGGTATGCATCGGTGCTGCAAGACATCGCGACAGATGCTGCGAGGCCGGTAAGTGAAGTCGCGGTCCCGGAGGCATTGGTACGGCAGGCACTGGCGGCGCGAAAACGCGATCATGTTCCGGCGGTTGCCATCACTGCGTCGTTTACCGCGGAACCGGTGGGAGAGCCGCTGAATTACGTGCTCAACGAGTTAGGCATGAAGTATCGCGTGGCCTTCGCTCCCTATCAGCAGGTGTTTCAGCAGTTGCTGGATCCGGCGAGCGCGGTGCGCACGGCGGACGGATTCGCCATCATGTTGGTGCGATTCGAAGACTGGTTGCAGGCCGGGGCTGACTCGGACCTGGAGCAACGGGAAAAGTTGGAGCAACTCGGGGGCGAATTGAATGCAGCGGTGCGGGCCGCACAAGGTAGCGCGGCGCCCCTCATTCTGTGTTTCTGTCCGCCATCGCGAGCAATCAGTGACAAGGCCGGTTGGCGCGAATGGCTGAACCGTCGCGAAGACGGGGTGGCGAAGGCACTCCCGGCCGGCAGTTCGGTTCACGTGGTACGAAGCCAGGAAATCCTCGATCTCTATCCGGTGGAGGAATACGAAGACGAATACGCTCAGCGTCTGGGCAACGTCCCGTACACGACGGATTTCTTCTCAGCGCTAGGGACCATGCTGGCGCGGCGCATGTGGGGCGTCGCAGAGAACCGTTACAAGGTGATTGCGATGGACTGCGATCAAGTGCTGTGGAGCGGCCATTGCGAGAAGGACGAGCGCGTGATTGTGGATGGGCCGCGACTTGCCTTGCAGAACTCCTTGCTGCAGCAGCGTGACGCGGGGATGTTGCTCTGCCTGTGCAGCAAGAACAGAGAGGACGATGTGTGGGCCGCGTTCGAGCGTCATCCGGAAATGCGGTTGCAGCGCGATGACTTCATTGCGACGTCTATCGGCCCGGTGCCGATTGCAGACGGGCTGGGGAATTTAGCGCTCGAGTTGGGATTTGAACTGGGCAGCTTCATTCTCCTGAATGCGGATGCGGACGAGTGTGCCGCCGTTGAGGAGGATTGTCCTGAGGTTTTGACGCTGCAGGTCCCGGCGGACTCCGAAGAAATTCCGGCATGGCTCAAGCACGTGTGGGCGTTCGACCGAATCCACTGATGTTGCGTGGCATCTCTGCAGGCAGCGCTGAGCAACAGCCAGTTTCACATTACGAGCCGCGCAGACTCTGGTGGCAACAGCAAAGGTAAGAAGGTAAAGGGAGACAGTGAAAAAACCTCCGCCGATGTCGCGCATTGCGTCCAAATTCTCTGATCCGCGGAATGTGTCCCTGGCAATCGAGGCACAGAAAGCGCGGCAGCGCACGCAAGCGGCCTATGAAGCACCAACGAACCCGACGGAAGACACCCTTTGTGCGATCTGGTCCAAACTGCTGGCCATCGACAAAGTCGGTCGCAATGACAACTTTTTTGCGCTGGGCGGACATTCGCTGCTGGCGGCCGAGATGCTGGCGCGGGTCCGCTCCACACTCGGCGTGGAACTACCGCTGAAAGCAGTTTTTGAGTCGCCCGTTTTAGGGGCGCTTGCGGAAAGGATCGAATCCAGCCGGAAACCGTTCGGCGCGATTGATCGACCTACGCCGCAGCCACGCGGCGAAACCACGCCACTCTCCTTTGCGCAGCAGCGGGTGTGGTTTATCGATCAATTGGAGCCGGGCAGACCACTCTACAACGTCGCCGCGATGTATCGCCTGCGCGGGACGCTCAGTGTTCCGGCGTTGGAGAAAACGATCAACGAAATTGTGCGCCGCCATGAATCGTTGCGCACGACTTTTCGTGACGTTGACGGACAGCCAGTGCAGGTCATTGCCCCGGAATTGCGATTGCCGCTGGAAGTGTCTGTCGTCATCGGAGCACAGGACGAGCAACGTGAGGCCGAACTGCAGCGCCTCACCCGCGAGGTAGCTGCACAGCCTTTTGAGCTGGACCAAGGCCCGCTGGTCCGGACCCGTCTGCTGCGAGTTGGCGACGAAGATCACGTCCTGATGATTGTCGTCCACCACATCGTTTTCGATGGATGGTCAGGGAGCCTCGTGGCGGGCGAGTTGGCTGCGCTCTATGAAGCGTTTGCCCAAGGGCGGCCATCGCCCTTGCCGGAGTTGCCCATCCAATACGCCGACTTCGCGCTGTGGCAGCGGCAATGGCTGCAGGGAGAAGTACTGGAGCAGCAGGTGGAGTATTGGCGGGGCCAACTTGCTGGCGCTCCAGCGGTACTCGAACTACCGACTGACCGGCCGCGCCCCGCTCTGCAGAGCCACCGCGGCGAGATCAGGACGCATGTAATCCCAAGCGAACTTATAGACCGGCTGCAAACCTTCAGCCAGTCGGAGGGCGTCACGCTGTTCATGACCCTGCTGGCCGGCTTTCAGTTACTTCTATCGCGCTACTCCGGGCACCAGGACATTGTTGTCGGTTCCAATGTTGCCGGCCGCAATCATGCCGAAGTTGAGCCCCTGATTGGTTTTTTCGTCAACACCATGGCGATGCGCACCGACCTCTCTGGCGATCCCACCTGCCGCGAGATGGTAGCGCGCGTTAAGAAAGTCGCGCTCGAGGCTTACGCCCACCAGGATGTTCCGTTCGAAAAGCTAGTGGACGAACTGCAGCCGGAGCGGAGTCCCAGCTACAACCCGATTTACCAGGTGCTTTTCGGTTTGCAGAATATTCCCAAACGGAGGTTTGAGGCTTCGGGACTCCAAATTGAGCGAAGCTCTGTCCATCAAGGGACGTCAATCCTGGACATGTCATGGTTTGCCTTCGAGACCGATGCGGGCATACTGCTGCGGGTTGAATATAGTGCCGACTTGTATGACGGCGACACCATTGTCCGTGCGCTCGAGCACTTCCAGAATCTGCTGGAGGGCATTGCCTCAAACCCTGACGCTCGTATCTCCGAGCTTCCGCTTCTGGGAGCTGCGGAGAGGTACAAGATCCTGGTCGAATTCAATGCGACGGAGACCGAGTATCCTCGCCAGGATTGCGTGCACCAGTTGTTTGAGCAGCAGGCGGAGCGGACACCGGATGCTGTGGCCTGTGTTTTTGAAAACGACCGGATCAAGTACCGGTTGCTGAACGAGCGGGCCAATCAAGTTGCACACTTCCTGCAAAAGCGAGGTGTCGCTCCCGGCCAGAGGGTGGGCATTTACGTGGAGCGTTCCCTCAACATGATGGTCGGGCTTTTGGGGATCCAGAAGTCCGGTGCTGCGTACGTGCCGCTCGATCCCGCGTATCCGGCAGAGCGCTTGCGATTGACCCTGGAAGACGCCAAGGTCCTCATCCTGCTGACTCAGCAAAGCCTGTTGAACGAAATGCCAGAGCATTCTGCGGAAGTAGTTTGTCTGGACCGCGACTGGCCGCAGATTGCGCAGGAGAGTGCCTCTAACCCGATCAGCGATGTCCGTCCGGAAGACCTGGTCTATGTCATCTTCACTTCCGGCTCGACGGGACGGCCCAAGGGGGTGCAAGTGCCCCACCGTGCCGTGGTGAACTTGCTCAGCTTCATGGCTCGGGAACTTCGAATGGGGCCTGACGATGTGTTTCCGGCGCTGGCGTCGTTTGCGTTTGACATGTGCATTCCGGAGTTGTATCTGCCACTGGTGACAGGCGGCCGGATGGTTCTGGGCGAGCGAGATCTGGGGGCGAACGGCGAAGAGCATGCGGCCTTGCTCCGCCGGGAGGGGGCAACCATCGTCCATGCCACTCCAAGCACGTGGAGCCTGCTTCTGGAAGCCGGCTTCACCGGCAAAGGCTTGAAGCGCGCCATCGGCGCCGAGCCCCTGCCGCGTGAACTTTGCGTGCGCTTGCTGGAGGCCGACAACTCGCTCTACAACTTTTACGGTCCGACCGAAACTACAGTTTGGTCAACCTACCATCACTTCCGTTCTCCGGACGAGCCGGTGGTCGTTGGGCGTCCGCTTGCCAACACTCAAATTTACATTTTGGATAAGACCCTACAGCCGCTTCCACTCGGAGTGCCGGGGGAGATCTACATCGGCGGTGATGGGGTCACATGTGGGTATTTGAACCGGCCTGAAATGACCGCCGAGAAGTTCGTTCACGATCCGTTCTCAAACCGCGCGAATGCGCTGATGTACAGAACTGGCGACCTGGGTAGCTATCTGCCCGACGGACGCATCTTGTTTCAAGGCCGGGTTGACAACCAGGTAAAGATCCGCGGCTTCCGCATCGAGTTGGGCGAAATTGAGGCGGTCCTGGAGCAGCATCCGGGCGTGAGCCAGGCGGTGGTCGTGGCGCGCGAAGATGTACCGGGAGACAAACGCCTGGTGGGCTACGTTGTAGCGGAGAACGCCAACGGCGTATCCACCACTGAGCTGCGGAACCATCTGGGCAAGCATTTGCCGGAATACATGACGCCCTCAGCTTTCGTGCAGATGGCCAAGTTGCCTTTGTCACCCAACGGCAAAGTTGACCGCAAGGCGCTGCCCGCACCTGAAGGATCGCGCGAGGAAAGCTCGGACTACGTGGCCCCGCGGAACGCGGTTGAAGAGAAGCTGGCGGAGATCTGGTCGGAGGTGCTGCACGTCGGCATGATCGGAGTTCATGACAACTTTTTCAGCTTAGGTGGCCACTCTCTGCTGGCTACCCAGGTGGTTTCGCGCATTCGCAAGTGGAGCCAAATTGAGCTTCCGCTGCGTGCTTTGTTTGAGGGACCCACGATTGAGAAGTTGGGGCTGCGCATCGCCGAAATGAAGGTTGGGGTGCAAGCGCTGCCGTCGATCCAACGAGCGCCGCGAGATCGTGCGCTGCCGCTTTCGTTCGCCCAGCAGCGCCTGTGGTTCCTCGATCAACTGGAACCCAACAATCCGACCTATAACGGCCCGCTGGCGATCCGGTTGAGCGGGTCCCTGAATGTTGAAGCCCTGAAGCGCTCGCTGAATGAAATTGTCCGTCGCCACGAAGTTCTGCGCACCCGATATGTGGTGTTGGACGACATGCCCGTTCAGGTGATCGCCGACGAGGTTACGATTGAAATCCCCATCGAGGACCTTTCCGGCTTGCCCGGCGGCGCCCAGGAATCTGAGGTGCGGCGCATGGCCATCGAGAATGGCCGCCACGTGTTCAATCTTCAGACCGGGCCTGTGCTTCGCGCCAGTTTATTGAAGCTCGGGGAGCAGGAGCACGTCCTGCTGTTGAATACGCACCATATCGTCAGCGATGGCTGGTCGATTTGGCAGTTTGTGCGTGAACTGGCGGCGCTCTACGAAGCTTTCATGGATGGCAAGCCATCGCCGCTGCCGGAATTGCGCATCCAGTATGCCGATTTCGCGGTTTGGCAGCGGAGCTGGATGGAGAGCGAGATCTACAACGACCAGCTCTCGTATTGGCGTAAGCAACTCGATGGCGCACCCGCCACCCTGGAGTTGCCCACGGACCACCCGCATCGCGCAGTCCCCAGTTATCGCGGCTCGACGTGCCGGGTGGTGTATCCCCGGAGCTTGACCGACAAGTTGAATGAACTGAGCCGGCGCGAAGGCGCCACGCTCTTCATGACATTGATGGCTGCCTACCAGGCCCTGCTGTTTCGCTATAGCGGGCAGGAGGACTTCACGGTCGGCTCGGCTATCGCCAACCGTATTCACATCGAGATCGAGGATCTAATTGGTTTCTTCGTAAATACTCTGGTGCTTCGCGGCGATTTGTCGGGGAATCCTAGCTTCCGAGAACTCTTGCAGCGCGTGCGGAACACCGCCCTGGGCGCTTATAGCAACCAGGACTTGCCTTTCGAGAAGCTGGTGGAAGAACTGCAACCGGAGCGCGACCTGGGCCGGCTGCCGCTGTTCCAGGTTTGGTTTGTGCTGCAGAACGCTCCCCGGACGGCATTCCAACTCTCCGGCATTGACATCACCGCCATGGACGTTCACAACGGAACCTCCAAGTTCGACATTGGAATGTTCATGGTCGAAAAGCCCGAGGGATTGATCGCCACCCTCGAATATTCCACAGAGATGTTCGATGATTCCACGATTCAGCGAATGATGGAGCACTTCCGCATTCTTCTGGAGGCGATTGCCGAAGACCCGGATCGGCGGATCGGCGAACTGCCGCTGCTCACGGAACAGGAGCGGCGGCAAGTTGTCGTGGAATGGAACGACACGCACCAGGACTTCCTGCGCGAGCACGTGCTGCATGAGTTCACCGAAAAGCAAGCTGAGCGGACGCCGGATGCCCCGGCGATTGTCTTCGGCGACCAGCGGCTGACGTATGGCGAACTAAACGCCCGGGCCAATCAGGTTGCGCACTACCTGATGAAGCGGGGCGCGTGTCCCGAAGCGCTGGTCGGAATTTACTGCGAGCGTTCTGCCGACATGCTGGTGGGCATCCTGGGGGTACTCAAGGCGGGCAGCGCGTATGTGCCGCTGGATCCCAATTACCCCAAGCAACGGATTCGTCACATCCTGGAAGACGCCAAAGCGCCGATAGTGCTGACGCAGAAATCGCTAGCGGACGACCTGCCCGAGTTTGCGGGTCAGCGGATTTCGCTCGACACGGACTGGTCTGCAATTTCGCAGGAGTCGCAGGATAATCCTGTCACTGCGGTGGAACCCGGCAATCTGGCGTACGTGCTGTTCACGTCGGGATCGACCGGCCGCCCCAAGGGAGTGGCCATTGAGCATCGCAGCGTTGCCACCTTTGTTCATTGGGCGAATGGTGTGTTCACCCCAGAGGAACTGGCAGGGGTACTGTTGTCCACGTCGATCAGCTTTGACCTGTCCGTGTTTGAAATTTTTGTTACGTGGAGCACAGGCGGGAAGGTCATCATTGCGGAAAACGCGCTGTATCTGCCAATCCTGGCGGCGAAGGATGAGGTGACGCTCATCAACACCGTTCCATCGGCCATGGCGGAGCTGGTGCGCATGGACGGCGTTCCGGATTCGGTGAAGGTGGTCAACCTGGCAGGAGAAGCGCTGCCGGCAGCGCTGGTCGAACAGATCTATGCCAACACTGCGGTCGAAAAGGTTTACAACCTGTACGGTCCCACCGAGGACACGACCTACTCGACGTATACGCTGGTGCGCCGTGGGGCTGCCGTAACCGTCGGCCGGCCGATTGCGAATTCGCAAGCCTACATTCTCGACACCCACCTCAACCCGGTGCCGATCGGAGTGGCAGGGGAGTTGTATCTTGCAGGCGACGGACTGGCGCGTGGTTACTACGGGCGAGCTGACCTGACCAGCGAACGGTTTATTGCCAACCCATTTAGCGCCGAACCCGAAGCGCGCATGTACCGCACCGGCGATCTGACCCGCTACTTGCCGGACGGAAACATCGAGTACCTGGGGCGCATCGACCATCAAGTGAAGCTGCGCGGCTTCCGCATTGAGTTGGGTGAGATCGAGACCACGCTCGACAACCATCCTGGAGTGCGCCAGAGTGCGGTACTGGCACGTGAGGACGAGCCTGGCAACCAGCGGCTGGTCGCCTACGTGGTTGCCGACCCCGCCTACGGAGGCTCGGAGGAGGCCGAGCCGGAAGAGGCGCTGAGCGGCCAGCAGGTTGCGCAATGGACGGAGGCATTCGACGAGGCCTACCGCCGTGGCGATAGCGGCGCGGAAGCCACCTTCAACATCGCCGGCTGGGACAGCAGTTACACCGGCGAGGCCATCCCCGCCGAAGAAATGCGCGTCTGGGTGGAAACCACCGCGGAGCGCATCCGTGCACTCGGGGCGAAACGCGTCTGGGAAATCGGCTGTGGGACCGGCTTGTTGCTGTTCCGCGTAGCTCTGAGCTGCGAGCACTACCATGGCACCGATATTTCGCAAGCTGCCTTGAATTTCCTGCAGCAGCAGCTCCAGAGGGTCGACCCGAAGCTGCCGAACGTGACGCTGGAGCGCAAGGCAGCGCACGAGTTTGACCAGGATCAGGTTCGCGGCCAGTTCGATGCGGTGGTGCTGAACTCGGTCATTCAATATTTTCCCGATCTCGATTACCTGATGAAGGTGCTCGAAGGGGCAGTGGAGTTGGTGCGTCCTGGCGGCGCGGTGTTCGTCGGCGACGTGCGCAGCCTTCCGTTGCTGGAAGCATTCCATGCGTCGGTCGAGTTGTTCAAAGCGGAAGACGAGCTGGGCCGTGAGGAGTTGCGCAGGAGAGTGCAGAAGGGAATCCGGCAGGAAGGGGAACTGCTGATCGATCCTGAGTTCTTCACGGCGGTGCGCCAGCGGTGGCCGAAGATCACGCACGTGGAGATTCAGCTCAAGCGGGGGCGCGCCCACAACGAGCTGACTCGGTTTCGCTACGACGTGGTGTTGCACTTCGGAGAACAGACCCCACCCCGGGTTGATTGCGCTTGGCTGGACTGGAAGAAGCAGGACCTGACGCGTGAGTCGCTGGCGGAGATCCTTCAGAAGACGCAACCGGAGATGCTTGGGCTGACCAATGTTCCTAATGCCCGCCTGAATTCAGAGGTAGCGGCGCTGGAGTGGCTTATCTCGGAAGACGAAGCCGCCTCCGTGGGCGAATGGCGCAAGCAATTGCAGGAAATGTCATCGCGGCACGCAGTCGAGCCGGAAGATCTGTGGAGTCTGGAGCAGGAATTACCTTACCAGGTTGAGGTGCGAGCTTCGAAGGTGGCGGCGGACGGGTGCTGCGACGTGGTTTTCCGTCGCAGGAGTGCGCGAGGCGAGGTAGCCGACTACGCCGTGCCGCGCTTTCCGGGCGCGAGCGATGGCGTACGACTGTTGGCGTCCTATGCCAACAACCCTTTGCGACAGCGGGTAGCGGGCAAGCTGATTCCGCAACTGCGCCTCTGGTTGGGCGGCAAACTGCCAGAGTACATGGTGCCGTCAGCGTTTGTGCTGCTGGCCGCGATGCCGCTGTCGGCCAATGGCAAAGTCAACCGCAAGGCGCTTCCGGCTCCGGAGCAAACGTGCACCGATGGCGGTATTGATTACCGCGCGCCGCAATCACCCGTGGAAGAGATTGTGGCGGCCATCTTTGCCGATGTGCTGCGTTTGGAGCGTGTGGGCATTGATGACAACTTCTTCGAGTTGGGCGGACATTCCTTGTCGGCGACGCAGGTAGTCTCGCGCATCCGCCATAACTTGCATGTGGACTTGCCGGTGCGCACCATGTTCGAGTCTCCCACGGTAGCTGGGCTGGCTCAGGCGGCGGAGCAGCGGCAACGCGGCGATCAAGGCATGCAGGTTCCGCCTATCGTGCCCGTACCGCGCAACCAGCGCCTGCCACTTTCGTTTGCCCAGCAGCGCTTGTGGGTGTTGGACCAGATTGAGCCCAACAATTCGCACTACAACATCCCGCGAGCGATCCGCTTGAGTGGATCGCTGGATGTGACGGCACTCGCGGCTGCGCTCAACGGCATCGTGGAGCGTCACGAAGTGCTGCGGACAAACTATCAGGCGGAAAAGGGCGAGCCGTTTCAGGTGATCACCGCGCAGCAGAAACTGCAGTTGCCGGTAATTGATCTCAGCGACTTGCCATCGCCCGAGCGCGAGAAGGAAGCCCAACAGATGGCGCAGCAGCAGGTCTCGACGCCGTTCGATCTGGCACGCGATCCGATGATGCGAAACGTGCTGCTGAAGCTGGACGATGAGGACCATATCCTGGTCATGGTGACCCATCACATCGCCGACGACGGATGGTCATCCGGCATCCTGTTGCGCGAGTTGACGGCGCTCTACGAGGCGGCAGTGCTGGGCAAGCCTTCGCCTCTTCTGGAACTGCCCATCCAGTATGCCGACTATGCCGTCTGGCAGAGGAATTGGCTGCAGGGCGAAGTGCTGGAGCAGCAGTTGGCCTACTGGAAGCATCAATTAGACGGCGCGCCCCCCGTGCTGCTTCTACCCACGGATCGGCCACGCCCGGAGAAGCCGACCTTCCACGGCGCGATACATCGGTTCCTGTTGCCAGCCAGTCTGGCCGAGGCGATTCGCACGCTTAGCCGGCAGCAGGGCGGCACCGCGTTCATGACCATGCTGGCGGCGTTTCAGACGCTGATCCTGCACTACACCAAGCAGCCGGACATCGTGTTGGGCACGGACCTCGCCAACCGCACCACAGTGCAGACCGAGGCCTTGATCGGCTTCTTCGTCAACTTGCTGGCGATTCGCACAAACCTGTCGGGCGACCCCACCTTCGCAGAATTGCTGGGCCGGGTGCGCGAGGTGGCGCTGGGCGCTTACGCGCATCAGGACGTTCCCTTCGACAAGTTGGTGGAGGAACTGCAGCCCGAGCGCAGTCTGAGCCACAATCCGCTGGTGCAGGCGTTGTTCGTGGCGCAAAACACGCCGCGTGGCGCCACCCGCATGCAGGGACTGGAGATCCACCCGTACCCGCTGGAGGTGCCGTCGAAGTTCGACATGGCATTATTTGTCATCGAGACGGACAAGGGAGTGTCGGGCATCTGGCTCTATAATCCGGACTTGTTCGATGCGACGACCATCGTGCGGATGGCCGGACTTTACCAGGTGGTGCTGGAGAAGGCCACGGCCAACCCGGCGATGCGGTTGAGCGAATTGCTGGCCTCGCTGGCGGAAGAGGACCAGCAACACCGCGCTTCCCAACACAAGGAATTTCAGGAAGCTGGCCTGCAGAAACTGAAGAGCATCAAACGCAAAACAGTAACCCGAGAATAGTTGGAGGAGATCAGGGCCCCGATGAGCCAAAACACTGCAGCAGGTTTTCGTCTTTCAACCCAGCAGGAACGACTTTGGTCGCAACAGGCCGGCAAGGCTGCACCCTTCTGGGCGGAGTGCGAACTGCGAGTGGAAGGGCCTGTCGATGCGGTGAAGTTACAGGAAGTAATCCGCGGGGTTGTGCAACGCCACGAGATTCTCCGCACCGTGTTTCACCGCCAGACCGGATTGAAACTCCCCTTTCAAGTGATACTGGATCCGCCCGAATTTGCATGGCAGGCGGTCGATCTGACGGGATTGGAGGAGGCTGCACAAAGCGAAAAAGCGCGAGCCCTTGTCAGCAGTCGTGAGAGTGCAATTGACCTGGAATACGGTCCTGCGCTGCATGTTGTGCTGGCAAGGTTGGCGTCGCAGAAACATGCTCTGGTGCTCAGTCTTCCGGCCCTGTGTGCTGACATGCGGGCGCTGCAGAACCTTGCCAGCGAAATCGGACGCGCGTATGCCGGCGGCTTGGAGGAAGCCGACGAAGTCATGCAGTACGCGGATGTGGCGGAGTGGCAGCAGGAATTGCTAGCCAGCAATGAGACCAAGACGGGCCGCGATTTCTGGCGGGACTACTGCCGCAAGATCGATTTCTCAGCGCTTGATTCGGTGTTGTCCAGCTTCGAAAAGAAATCCGCTTCCGATTTTTTGACTGATGCGGTGGTCAGACAAGTCGATGACCCGCTGCTTGCATCACAAAGCAACGAGTCGTTGCATGACTTTCTGTTAGCTTGCTGGCAAGTCTTTCTGTCGCGAATGACGGGTAGGCCCGGAATAACGGTCGGGTGCCAGTTCGATGGCAGGAGCTATGCCGAGCTTGCCAATACGCTGGGCGTACTTTCCAAGTACCTGCCTTTGGAATCAGTCTGCTCAGTAGGAACGACATTCCAGAGCGTGCTCGATCAAGTGCAGCGCGAAAGTGCGGAGTTTCGCAACTGGCAGGACAGTTTTTCATGGAACACTACAGGAATCCCGGCTGGTGATGAGCAAGGGCCGATCCTGCCGCTGGCGTTCGACTTCGCCGAACTCCCCAGCGATCAGAGCTTCGGGAACTTGAAATTCACGATCTTGCGCCAGGAGGCCGACGGCGAGCGCTTCCGGTTGAAGCTGTCGGCCCGTCGCCAGGGCGATCGGGTACGGCTGGAGTTTCATTTCGACGCAGGCTCGCTGGATCGCGCGACTGTCGATTGTTGGAGCACTCACTTCCTCACGCTGGTTGCGGTCGCCGCGGCGAATCCCGAGACTCTAACCAGTCGCCTGCCTTTGCTCGACGCAACCGTGCGTCAACGCCTATTGGTTGACTGGAACCAGACGGCGGCCGACTATCCGCGCGATCGCTGCATGCACGAGCTTTTCGAAGCGCAGGCAGACAGAACTCCCGACCTTCCGGCTTTGCGTTACGAGGACGAATGCCTGACCTATCGGCAGTTGAACGAGCGGTCCAATCAATTGGCGCACTACTTGCGGAGCAAGGGTGTGGGTGCGGACTCGCTGGTGGGCGTGTGCGTGGATCGCGGCGCCGGCATGATGGTCGCCGTGCTGGCGATTCTGAAAGCGGGAGGCGCTTACGTTCCCCTGAGCGCTGAACATCCCAAGCCTCGGCTGATGCAGCAGTTGGCCGGTGTCGCCGTGCTGCTGACCGAAGCTAAGTTCGAGTGCCTGATGCCGCCCCTTGGCGGGCCTGTGGTTCTCCTTGACAGCGACTGCGAGCAGTGGTCGCAACAGCCGATTGCGAATCCGCACGCGGTGACGAGTCCTGAAAACTTCGCCTACGTGATTTACACGTCGGGCTCGACAGGAATTCCTAAGGGGGTTGCGGTACGCCATCGCAACCTGGTCAACTACACGTCGTTCATTCAACATCGACTGGAGTTGGAAACGTATTCCAAGTCGCTGCATTTCGCGACGGTTTCAACACTGGGGGCGGACCTTGGGAATACTTGCATCTATCCATCGCTGGCGTCCGGCGGATGTCTGCACGTGATTGGTCACGACGTTGCCGCCGATAGCGAGCGCCTGCGCGAGTATATGGCGCGCTATCCCGTAGATGTGCTGAAGATTGTTCCGTCTCACTTGATGGCGTTGCTGAACTCCGGCGGCGGCAGGGAAGTGCTGCCCCGGAAATATCTGGTAATGGGTGGGGAGGCTTTAACGGTTCCGCTGCTGGAGAAAATCGTCGCGACCGGCGGTAGCTGCGAGGTTTTGAATCATTACGGCCCAACTGAAACCACGGTGGGATCGCTAACGTTGCGGCTGAAGGAATACAACTGGCAGGACTCTGCCGCCCAGACAGTCCCCATTGGTCGCCCCATCGCCAACACTCGCATTTACATTCTGGATCCGCAGGGAGAGCCTGTGCCGGTCGGAGTCGCTGGTGAACTCTACATCGGCGGCGACGGTGTCACTGCTGGCTATGTCAATCAACCGGATCGCACTGCGGAGCGTTTTGTCCCAGAAAAGTTTGTGGCGGATGCGGGCGCGAAGATGTATCGCACCGGCGATTTGGTCCGCTACCTGCCGGACGGAAATGTTGAGTTCCTGGGCCGCGTCGATGACCAGGTGAAGATCCGTGGGTTCCGCATCGAGTTGGGAGAAATCGAATCGGTGCTGCTGCGGCACGACGCGGTAAAGCAGGCAGCAGTGCTGGCGGTGTCCAACGAGCGCGGCGACAAATCGCTGGTCGCCTACGTGGTGGGCACGGCGGGCAGCGATGAGTTGCGCGGCTACCTGCGCGGGCAACTGCCCGACTACATGCTTCCTTCGGCGATTCTTCAGATGCCAAAGTTTCCGCTCAACGCCAACGGCAAGATCGATCGCCAGGCTCTGCCCAAGCCGGAGGATGTGAAGGGAGCGCAGAAGGAACCGGTTGCGCCGCGCACCCCCAGCGAGGAAGTGATTGCCGCGATGTGGGGAGAAGTCCTGAAACGCGATGGAATCGGCGTTGAAGACAACTTCTTCGAGATCGGCGGCCATTCTCTGCTGGCGACCCAAATCGCCTCCCGGCTGCGCGAACACTTCCGCATTCCGGTTGCGGTGCGCACCCTATTCGAGGCTCCGACCATTGCGGAGCTGGCGAGGAGGCTCGATAGTGCACGCCGCGAGGAGCAGGGACTGGTTCCTCCCCCCATCATGCCCGTGGAGCGGGATATGGCGCTCCCGCTATCGTTTGCCCAGGAACGCCTCTGGGTGCTCGACCAGATGGAGCCGAACAATCCGCTTTACAACATCCCGCGCACGTTGCGGCTCAAGGGACCATTGCAGGTTGCAGCCCTGGAAAAGGCACTGAACGAGATCGTACGGCGTCACGAATCGCAACGCACCACTTTTGCCGTGCAGGACGGACATCCCGTGCAACTGATCGCTCCGGCATTGACCATCCCGCTGGTGATGCAGGACCTCGCGAATATCCCGGAAGTTGAGCGCGACGAAGAAGCACGACGGGTGGCCGTCGATGAATCACTGCGGCCTTTCGATCTGACGACGGGTCCTCTGGTGCGGGCGCGCTTGCTGCGATTGTCCGCCGAAGACCACGTGTTGCTCCTGACCATGCATCACATCATCAGCGACGCCTGGTCAGCGGGCATCTTCCTGCAGGAAATGGGCGCACTCTACGAAGCCTACTGCGCCGGCGCCCCGTCTCCGCTTCCCGAATTGGCGGTGCAGTATGCCGACTATGCGGTGCAGGAGAGGGGCTGGCTCCAGGGAGAAGTGCTGGATAAGCAGCTCGCCTTTTGGCGCCATCAACTCAAAGGTGTTCCCCCGGTCCTGGATTTGCCGCTGGACCGCCCGCGTCCGAACCCTAGAACGTTCCAGGGCGCGTGCGAGATATTGCGGGTTCCGCCGGAGGATTTGCGCGCCCTGAGAGAGCTTAGCCGACAGGAAGGCGCCACCCTTTTCATGACGTTGATGGCGGGCTTTCAAACGATGCTGTGCCGCTACTCTGGCCAGGAGCAGATCGTGGTGGGCACCGACTTGGCAAATCGCACCATGCCCGAAACCGAGCGGATGATCGGATTCTTCATCAATCTGTTGGCGGTGCGTACCGATCTTTCCGGCAACCCGACATTCCGCGAACTGTTGGGCCGGGTGCGCGATGGGTTGCTGGAGTCATACGCTCACCAAGAGGTGCCGTTCCCCAAGATCGTGCAGGAAATTCAACCGGAACGTAGCGCAACTCACAATCCAATCGTGCAGGTGCTGTTCGTGATGCAAAATATTCCGCGGGCCACGCGTGAACTCGCAGGGCTTCAAGTGGAAGGCTTCGAGGTGCCGATTAAATCGTCAAAGTTCGATATGGCCGTATTCATCGCCGAGCGGCCCGATGAGTTGATTGGCTACTGGGTTTACAGCACGGAGTTGTTCGACCAGTCCTCGATTCAGCGCATGATCCGTCACTTCGGCAACTTGTTGCGGAGTGCGGCCTCTCAGCCCGAGACGCGACTGAGCGCGCTGGCGATGTTAAGTCAAGAGGAGATCGAACAGCAGGAAGCGGAGAAGAAACAGCGGAAACAGTCGCAGTTCAGGAAGCTGAAGACCGCCGCGCCCGAGGCGATTGGGCTTTCCACTGACGAGAATGGCAAGCGGTCATCGTGAGCGTGGTACGCATTCATTTTGATTCGGCTGCCAGCGTAGCAGCGTAATCGTTGGGCACCCGGATGTCCCGCAGCATCCAGCGCTTTGCTTCCTGTGCGTCGGGACGTGTGGCCAGAAGGGCGGCCGGCGCTCCGGGAGCCAGCGAGACGTCAAACTGATCCAGAGGATGCGACAGGCCCTCACCTAAAGCCTTAATGAAGGCTTCCTTACGCGTCCAGCAACGGAAAAATGCCTGGTGACGTTGGTGGTGGGCAAGTTCTCGTAACGCAGCGCGCTCCGCCTCGGAAAAGAACCGATCAGCGATTTCACTGGTTCCGAAGTTACGCCGCATTCTTTCCACATCAATTCCGATCTTGCGCCCGCTTGCAAACGCCAGGAGCGCCAAATCGCCGCTGTGCGACACGTTAAAGTCAAGCATCGCCGCGGGTGCCACACCTATTAGATGC